>Ga0172369_10001388_pt1 | contig 34882 bp, 29 predicted proteins | sample LakKiv25m_FD_114539 | JGI IMG/M metagenome (GOLD analysis project Ga0172369, IMG submission 114539) | Freshwater microbial communities from Kabuno Bay, South-Kivu, Congo - kab_022012_11.25m | ecosystem: Environmental > Aquatic > Freshwater > Lake | place: Democratic Republic of the Congo... | reverse complement strand
ATGGCGGAACCGACGGGGCTCGAACCCGCGACCTTCGCCGTGACAGGGCGACGCTCTAACCAACTGAGCTACGGTTCCACATCTCTTCGCAATTATAACATTCTGCTACAATACTCCACGTGGCGTACCTAAAAGAACTAACCGCTCGAGGTATTAATTTAAAATTTCCCATTTTCTTTCCCGATGCTACTCGCGGGGTGGTTAGAAGTATTGATAGTTTTGACCTCGAGAAAGCTGGTGTGGAAGGATTAATAGTCAACACTTACCATTTGATGGAAAAGCCTGGCGCCTCTACCCTCAAAGAAAACGGTGGCATCAAAAACCTTATGAATTGGAAAGGGTTAATAATTTCCGATTCCGGCGGGTTTCAAGTAATGTCAATGATCCATAAAAATAAAAACCTCGGAAAAATAACCAAAGACGGCGTAGTTTTTTATTCGGGGTCGGCTAGCAAACGTAAGAAAAATTTACTCTCACCAGAAAAATCTATTCAAGTCCAATTCGCCATTGGGGCCGACATTATGATTTGTTTAGATGACTTTACCAACCCTAAAGGCAGTCTAGAAGACGCCAAGTTAAGTGTGGAACACACTATCGATTGGGCCAAACGCTGTAAGGCAGAATTTGAGAATTTAGTTAAATCAAAAAAGATGGACGAAACAACGCGGCCGCTTCTTTTCGGTGTCGTTCAAGGGGGCTGTTACAAGAATCTTAGAGAAAAATGTGCCGAGGAACTGGTTAAAATCGGTTTTGACGGCTTTGGGTTTGGTGGTTGGCCAATGAATGAAGAAGGAAAGTTAGATAAAGAAATTTTAAAACTGACTGCAGAAGCTATGCCAGACGATAAGCCTAAATATGCGTTAGGGGTTGGCACACCCCAGGACATAATTGACTGCACCGCCATGGGTTATAACATTTTCGACTGTGTTATTCCTACCCGCGAAGCCCGTCATCAAAGGTTATACGTCTTTGACAAAGATCCAAGAAACGGACAACTTGACCCTAGTAACATTCATTACCAATATATTTTGAGAGAAGTTTATTTTAGGGACCAATCCCCCATTAGCGAATTTTGTGATTGCCACACCTGTCAAAATTTCTCACGCTCGTATCTTCATCATTTATTTAGAATTGAAGATTCTCTTGCCTGGCGCCTCGCCACAATTCATAATCTAAGAACCTACACGCTAACAACCGATCACCTTCGACAATCTGTTCCAGATTAGCTACAATTAACTTGATGCCGATTAGCTACAAAATCCTACCTAAAAAAAGAGTTAGCAATAGCGACGATAAGAAAGCCATGGCCGCGATTATTCTATTGACGACCGGAATTATCCTTATTTTGGGACTTTTTTATCTCTGGTTTTTTGTGGCTACCGCTAACCTGAATAGTTTTTGGTCTCTTGTTAGAGGTAATCGTGATAATGAGGCTTCAGTGACAGCGACAGTTAGCGCCATACCGGCCACCCCAACCATTTCCGAGGCTCCTGAAGCGGTTAACAAAAAAAGTTTTGACGCTAAAGGTTTCGCCTCACCCGGTCAAAAAGCTTTTCTGTATATTAACGAGGTTGAGTCTGTCCAAACGGCTGTCGATGCCGATGGTGTTTTTACTTTCAGTAATGTGCCAATGACCAGTAACAACATCGCCATCTACGTTAAAGTTAAAGATATGAGCAGTAAAGAAAGCGCCCCCAGCAAGTCCAGAACAATTATTTTTGATGATAAATCGCCAAAAATGGAAGTTAAAAATCCCGGCGACGGTGAAGAATTCACTAACCCCGCCCCCTTCTTTACCGTAATAGGAAGTGTTGACGAAGACGCCACTATCCTAGTCAACGACCGTCAAGCAATTCTGGATTCCGATAAAAATTTTCGGTTGGTAATTAATGTCAACGAAGGCGATAACTTCTTAAAAATTAAGGCTATGGATAAAGCCGGAAACGAGACTCTAATTGAGAGAAAATTAGTCTACAAAAAGCCCTAGAATTAACATTTCCAAAACCAAAATCGGCGCGTAAAAAAGCGAATTTATAAAGTTAGACCCTACAAGTAGCGCAATCAGCACTCCCCAAATCAGTAGCCTTCGTGACATCAGCAACTGGATAAAAATCGTCAAATAAAAAGATAAGAATATAGCTAAACCTAAAACACCAGTCGTCGCTAAAACCACTAACAAACTTGAATCAAACCCCGCCCCACTATGTGTGCTAAGACCTGGGCGGTAATCGTAAAATTCCGAAGCCTCTTTGGCGTAACGTAAATTATTGAAACCAACCCCGGTTAAAAGGTTTTGTGACGAGATAGTTAAACCTTGTCGCCAAGAAATTAGACGGTATGTGGCGGAATCTGCTGGGTCGGTGACACCGGATAATCTCGTTTGAATCCTAGGTACCGCGAAATAAGCCGAAAAAGCTAGCAGTATCGCTAATAATAACGTCAATCGCGATTTAAAAAGACCATAGATAAAAACCACAATTGCTAACATTAGCCAGGCACTCCTGGAAAACGTCAAAATAATTGCCAGCAACAAAATAGTAAATGACAAATAACTAATTTTTGACCGGATCTTCATTTGACCCAAAACCGCTAAACAAATCACCAAAAATGCCCCGGTAAAATTCGGATCAAAAAAAGTGCTGTTTAATCGAAAATAATGCGGATCCCAGCCAAGACTAGGATCGAGTTTTCCAAAGTCTGGGAAGACTAGTAGTTGGACAAAACCGGCCATTGCTAGAATAATCCCACTTACGACAAACCAATTTGGCAGGTCTTTGACAATTTCCGGTGACAATTTTTTTAAATTCCAAATAACTAGTAACACTAAAAAGGCGACGGCGAGTCTTATCCAATAAGAAAAACTGACAAACTCGTTTCCTACTCCAACACCCTCCAAATTGAAAATAAAAGTGACCAAAGCCCACGCTACAAATCCAAAGCCTAAAATTATTGGTAAGTTGACGCGCAACGATTTTTTGACTCCTAAAAGATACGTCAAACCGCAGATGACGACCAAACTAGCTAGGACGTCACAAGCATAAATCCCCATATCTTGCCCACCAAAAGGTATCCGGCTAAATTGTCCAAGAGGTAAGGACAAAATCAAAGCGACCAAAAATAATTTTAGTAATTTCTCAATTTGTGACATAGCCTCGATTGTAATAATAGCGACAAACTAGCCAGTACAAAAGGTCAAAAAGAATTCTTTTTTCTGACCACTTGGCTAAGGGTTCAAGAATCGTCATCGACGCTTTGTTAACGATAAGTGACGACAACCGTGACTTTAAATCGTCTTTAAAAACTGTTTGTAATTCCGGATGTTTCTGATAAAGAAGTTTCGCCACTTGTCCCGAGGCCTGCCGCAACCTACAAACACTCTCTAAACTTTTAAAATGATGATGCCAAACTTTAATATTGGGATCAAAATATAACGACATACCAGACTTATACAACCTATATCCAAGCTCGGTATCATCGTAGACAACACCACCTTTAACGAAGAGTGTTTCATCAAACCCCCCATCATCGACAATAAAACTTCTTTTAATAGATAGATTCGGGGTGTAAAAAGTTAAATAGGGTTTGTCAGTAATTTCGATTGTTGAAGACGGAAACTTAAACTGATGCCCGTCTTCCAACCACGCCATAAACGGCGTAATGCCAATTTCGGGATCAAAAACCGTTAGCCCAACCAATGCAGTTTTGACGTCTAGGTGCTCCTCATGAAACTTCAAGTGCTGTTCTAAAAAGTCTCTTTCGACGAAAATGTCGTCTTGAATAAAAACTAGCAATTCTGAATTTGAAGAATTGATACCGGCATTTCTGGTCGCTGCCGACCCCGAATTTTTTTCTAGGTTGACAATTTTGACCTGATTTTCAAACTGCCGAAGGACGTCAGTCGTCTCGTCACTTGAAGCATCATTAACGACAATAATTTCGTAATCATTTTTTGATAAGGTCTGATCAAGAATTCGCCGCAAGCATTCCGGTAAAATTTTAGCGTTGTTAAAAGTGGGAATGATTACTGATAAAAACATATTACGTCTTTTGTAGGGGTCGGGTTTACCGACCCGTTACAACCGTCTTACGGGCGGGGAGACCCCGCCCCTACAACTAAATCGATGATACTATTTGCACACTTACTCCACGAATAATTATTTTCGACAAATCTCTTTCCCTTTTCTCCTAAAGTCTTTCTGTGACCAGCGTCGTTTACCATTTTGACCATCTCCAAAACCGCCTGTTCTTTGTCAAACTTTTCGACGAGAACTGCCCCTTCTTTTAAAACTTCCGGCAATGCCCCTACGTTATGCGTCAACACCGGCAGACCGTAACTCATGGCCTCTAAAAACACCAATCCAAAGGACTCATATTCCGGGAACAACGCAAAAATATCACTGTTTTGATAATACTCCGCCAAATTTAAATCATCAGCATTCGTATCTATGATTATTTGACCGTTGGCCAATTTGACGATTTGACCGTATACGTCAACATCTTCAACTCCTCCCACCAAAATTAGTTGACACTTCTGTGATGTCTTTTGAACTGCTTCTAAAAACACCTCAACTAGCCACAATTGACCTTTGTGTTTAGATATACGACCTACAGCTAAGATGTTAGCAACACCCTTCTTGAGGGGCAGAGCACGCTCTGCCCCTACGATGCTGGCTGAAACTCCCCAGGGAATAATACTTATTTTCGACTTATTTACCATATAAGACCTACTTACCTTGTTTCTCTCAACTTCACTAACCACCGCCGTATTTTGCACCATCTTGCCAAATAACCAATTAATCGGCCTTAACCACTGCTTAAACAAAGTTAAATCGTGAAACACCGGACACCACAGATGTTTAATTTCTTTGTTTGACAACAATTTGACAAGAAAATTCCCCACAAACCACTTGTCGCCAAAATAAATTACTACCTCTGGCTGAAATTGAACTAAAATTGACCAGATCTTAAATGGTGAGAAAAACGTCAACGGCGTCGCAAAGAACGGCAAGGCAAATCGGGGTAAAGGTCTTAATCTAAATACCTCTAATCCTTCCACATTCTCCTTATCCTTCCAATCCTTATGAAAAGTTCTTGGAAAACTGTAAGGCGTTGTTAAAATTGCTACGCTGTGACCTTGTTTTAAAAATTCTGTTGCCAATTCACTAACCACCCGCTCCACTCCCCCAAGATAAGGCTTGTAAAAAGGTGTCACTAAAAGGATTTTCATTATAAACATGTTATCATTTTCGCTATGAAAACCAGTTACCAAATAGAAACAGAGCTTGGCGAGTCGGCTGGTAAATATAAATATCTCATCGATTCCGATAGAGAAACATTAGACAAACTAGATCCCTACGACCTATCAAAAATTAACTATTTAAACCGCTTAAACACCATTGTTGACCTTGTCAAAAGTTGCTATCAAAACAAATCTGACCAACTAACCGTCGGTGAATTTGGCTCGGCTCAAGGCATTATTTCCATAACCCTCGCCGAATCCCGCCACGCGGGAGAAGCCGGTTTTAAAGTTTTCGCTTTTGATATTAATTCAAATTTTTTGGAATATGCCAAACTTAAAGACGATAAAAATTTGGTGACTTGGCAAGCCGGCGAGATCAATGATCTAGATTTTGATAAAAACAGTCTCGACGTTGCGATCTTAGGAGAAGTGATTGAGCACTGCGCTTATCCTGAAGCCATTGTCGCTAAGGTCTTGGAGTTTGTTAAACCTGGAGGGTTCCTTATTGTTACAACACCCAACGCCAACCGAATTCGGACGACCCTTCCTCACTTCTCTAAATATTTTGATAAAGAAAAACGGCGAGACTTAGAAAAATGGCAATTTGGACCGGATAGCAGTAACCATTTATTTCTATTTTCTAAAAATGAAATTTCTCTAATCGTTCCTAAAAACGCTAAAATTATTAAAACCGGCTATTTGGGTGGCTCTATGTTCGTTGTTAAACATAATCTGTCTCTAATCCGTCTTGTCCCCCTAAGCCTTCTAACCCGTCTCCTAAGTCTATTTAATAAGCTAGGCCCCATTAGCGATGTTACTTGCCATAACCTATACGCTCTCGTTCAAAAAGAGGCCTAAATGCTTAAAATGCCACTTTAAAACTCCGCTAAAGCTTCGGAAGTTTTTAAAGACAATTTGACGCGCTTTCGCTGACGAAAGTGCCGTCGGGAGCAGTAGGGTTGTCACAACAAGATTAAAAATCGTCCCCCCCAGAACTGACGTTACGAGTAACCATCTGTTAAAAATTCCCGGAAAGTGTTTATCCGTAAATCTATAAAGTGACGTCAGCGACTGCTCCCGACACATTATGTAAATTCGCTCGTTACTACTACCACCAATGTGAGTGACTATGGCTTTTGGATTGACACAGACTTCAAATCCGACATCTAGGAAGCGCTTGGCCCAATCGCTATCTTCTAAAAAGAAAGGTAAATTTTCGTCAAACTTCCCGACTTTAGAAACCGCCGACACTCGAGCCATTATCGCCGTCGAGGCCAATGCCTTAACACTGTACTGGCTACATTTATGGCGCGTATTAATTCGCGCGATGCATCGTGCCCCTACCACACGACGCCACATCTTCGTCAACAAAAAATTATATTCTTTAAACCAATGTATCGGACTCTGAAAGTATTTAAAAGACGACGTGGAATCTTCCCCGGCCGGGTTGATAATCCTTGCCGACACTAACCCCACTTTAGGGTTTTCTTGTAAAAATTTGAGGAGTTCCGAAATCGCTTTGGAATCAAAAATTGTATCGGCGTCAGCCCGCACAAAGTAGTCATAACTCGACGCTAAAGCTAGTAGCTCGTTGTTAGACCGTGCCACCCCCAAATTTTTGTTGTGACGAAGTAATTTAACGTTTGAAAATTCGTCTTGGACGAGTTTTGATGTATCGTCGGTTGAAGCGTCGTCAACTACAAATAACTCTAAAGCGACGTCGAAATTAAGTTCCGACGCTAGAATTGACGGCAGACACCCTCGAATATATTTCTCCCCGTTGAAGACAGGAATTCCGACCAGTATTTTCGTCATAATTTAGAAAAAGCGACGGATCGGGGCAGGAAGAATATCGACGATTTTGCCACGAGTAAGAGCAAACAACGCTAAAAAGTAAGCGATGCCGCCAAGAATTACGGGACCCACCACGTACCAATCTTTAAACAATAGTACGAAAGGAGCCATAACCAGCGCCGCCACCAATGAAGCTAAAAACATCTTAAAGTTAAGTCTAAGTTTTAAAAACTTTACAGAAATAAAAGCGCAAACGGCCAAAATTATCAATTCTGAAAAGGCATTTGTTACCGCCGCCCCTAAAATGTCCCACTTGGGAATAAGATACAAATTCAATCCGACGTTTATTGTCAAACCTAAACCGTAAATTAGCGGCAACAGTCGCTCTTTTTTAGCAATGATGACGAGCCACCTAAACAAGGGCGAGAAAAAGTAAAAAACTAGTCCCAGAAACAATAGGGTCAAAGCCGAGGCCGCGCTCTCAAAATCCCCTCCACCTAAAATATTAATAAAAATCGGGGCTAAAATCGCGCCACCAATCACGAGGGGAAAAGTAATCAAGGATAAGCTATCAAATAATTTTTGGACGGAGCCGTTTAATTTATGGGGAGACGTGGCTTGGTGACGCACTAAAATCGGAAAGCTGGCATTCAGAAGAAAATTTGGTAACACGAGAATATTCTCGAAGACTCTATAAGCCAATCCGTATAAACCAAGAGAAAAAGTAGTTGATAATATGGACAGTAAAAACCGATCAGTACTAGCCAGTAACGTATTTAAAATTAAGCCTAAACCGGTCGGAAGCGAAGCCCCAAGCAGTTTCTTAAAGTAACCAAAATTAATCCGTAAATACTTAATATCAATATATTGGCGAATGTAGTAAAGAGCTAGGAAGCTAGGAATAAAACCGCCAACAACAATGGCCACATAGACTGGTAAAACTCCTGCCCCCCAAAAATAAAGCGCTCCTAAAACTAGAATTAAAGCAATAATGTTGCCCCATAAATTAGCCCAAAAAGCTCTCTGGTAAGAGAATAAAGTTTGAAAAACCGCGGTCGCCGAAAAGTAAAACCCTTGCCCAATAATTAACAGAATTCCAATCCCGACACCCCAAATGACGATTTCGTTATACTGCGGAGAGAAAAGTGACAAAACGTAAACAACACCAAGTGCTACGAAGCCTAAAATAAGCGACAGCAAAAAACGAAGGACCAGTAGTTCCGAAAGCTCTTTCCGTAAGCGCAGCCGCTCAAGTGACCATTGACGCACCACGATGGTGTTAATCCCAAAATCCGCCATTACAAAAAAGGTAGTGATAAAGGTGATAATGATGGTTAATTGACCAAATTTTGACGGACCGAGAGCCCTTGTCAAAACATAAGCGACAATTAAAGTTTCGATCGCGGAAACTAAGCGCCCAGCTAACTGGTAAGCAGTATTTGAGGCGACTTTAGAAGTATTCGAAGCCATCTAGTCTAGTGTAACATGACATAATTAGAGTATGCAGTCACAATTTGAACAGTATAAAAAACTTCTTTTAGAATGGAATCAAAAGTTTAATTTGACGGCCATAACAGATTCAAACGAAATTGATACCAAACATTTTAAGGATTCTTTAAGTTTCGCCGAAGCTATCAAAACAGCCGGGTTTGATATCAACGTAAGTCTTGACATCGCGGATGTTGGTAGTGGCGCCGGCTTTCCCGGTATCCCTCTTAAAATCACCTACCCAAATCTTAAAATAACGCTCATCGAATCGATAGGCAAAAAATGCCTTTTTTTGAAAGAGATTATTAAAAAACTTAAGTTAGAAGGTATTAATGTTGTCAGTAGTCGTGCCGAATCTATCACTAATCCTTCTTCTCCTTCTAATCCGTCTTTTCCCTCTTTCGACATTATTCTCGCCAGGGCAGTCTCTTCTCTAGAAAATTTGGCCACCTGGTGTCTCCCTTTGTTAAAGCAAAACGGTGTTTTAATAACCCAAAAAGGCTTAAAGGAATTAGATTCTATAAAATATTTTGCGGGTAAAAATAAAAACTTGGAAGTTACAACAAAAAACTACCAAGAAAAAGTGTTTGTGATAATTAAAAGGAAATAATTGTTGGTGGACCCGAGAAGACTCGAACTTCTGACCTCTTCAATGTGAATGAAGCGCTCTAACCGACTGAGCTACGGGTCCGCAAACGTTGCCATTTTAACACTCTTCTCTTTTCTTTAAAATCGGCATAGAATGGGAGGATGAGTTCGTTTTTAGCGGGAGCGGTAGCGGTGGGGCTAGATGCCTTAGAAGTTATTGTTATCTCCCTTACAATATTCGTTATTTCCTACATTTTTGTTTTTCAAAATCACCAAGTGATCGGGGATTCTATGTTCCCAAACTTTTTAGATAAAGAGTACGTTTTAACGGATAAATTAACGTATATGTTTATTAGACCGCCAGTTCGGGGTGAGGTGGTTATTTTTAAATACCCCAAAGCGCCGGAATATGAATATATTAAAAGAATTATTGGTTTACCTGGGGAGACTTTAAAAGTTAAAGACAGTAAAATGTGGCTTCAAAAGACTGACGGAGATTGGCAACAGCTTGACGAAAGCAGTTATTTAAAGGAAAGTGTTATCACCTTCGGACGAGCCGCTATAAAAGATGACACTCCGTTTAAAGTTCCAGTAGAAAGTTACTTGGTACTAGGGGACAATCGAGAAGTTAGTAGCGATAGTCGCGAATGGGGAATAGTTCCCAAGAATTTGCTGATTGGACGAGCTATGTTTCGCCTCTGGCCACCGTCAAAATTAGGTCTTATCATCAAAAACCCAGCGTACTAAGTAAACTAGTTTGATGTTAGTTGACGGAAACAACGGTGCGGTCTTGCGGATCTTTGGAGAAAGCAACTACCCCATCTTTGAGAGCGTAAATAGTAAAATCACGACCGAGGTCGGTGTTAAGGCCGGCGTGATATTTCTGACCGACTTGGCGAATGATTATTTGACCTATTTTGACAGTCTCTCCGCCAAAAAGCTTAACCCCCAGACGATGTCCGGCAATGTTGCTTCGTTGACGAGCTTTACTTCCTCCAGCCTTAGTGTGAGCCATACTTTTTGACGACTACGCTGTCACTTTAATCTTGCTAATCGCTTGACGGTGTCCTTTATGCTTACGATAGCGAGACTTAGCCTTGAATCTACTAACATTAACTTTTTTGTCTAATTTATCTTCGATGAGTTCAATTTTGACAGAACGATCCTTTAAGACCGGCGTGCCGACTTCAATTTTAGCCCCTTCTTGCCACAGTAACACTTCAACCACCGCATCTTTGGAAAGGCGGTCTAATTTAAGAGATTGGTCATTTTTGACCACGTATTGCTTACCATTTAAGCGCACAATTGCTAAATCCATAAACGTCAGGCCATTGTAATCAAAAACCTACGCCTCGTCAAGCTTTGTTATGCTATTTTCCGTCCCCGGATCTAATTTGACGGCTCCAATTTTTCTTTTGATAGCCTCGTTAAACGCTTTCACAGCGTTCTTATTGGCTTCTGACGACTCATAAATCGCGTTTATCTTATCTGTCGATTGTAAATTTGCCTGCTTTCGTAAGTCTTGAAAAATTCGCATTAAATCCCTAGCGTCGCCTTCAACTTGCAGTTCCGGCGTCACCTCTCCAAGGCTGACAGTAATTTCTGGTTTGACTTCCCCCCAAACGACGTCTTTGACGTTAAGCTCTTTTTTAATTAACTCTTCCAAACCAGCGTCAAGTCTAAGTGGCGCGGACACAGTCACGTTTGACAGCGGCTGACGAACCTTGATGCTGCTAGCTTTTCTTACACTTCGACCCGCCTCAACAACTTCTCTAACCACCTGCATCTTATCCTCTAAGTCCTTATTTACTTTTAACGCATCAAAATCCGGAAAAGACTCTAAATGGACCGATTCTTTACCGGTTAAATTGACGAAGATTTCTTCGGAAATAAAGGGCAGAAATGGTGACAAGATTATGGATAAATTTATAAAGACAAAATTTAAAGTGCTGTAAAAATGGTTTTTGTCAGTTACATTTTCGGAATTTGACCATAAACGTTCGCGGCTTAGCCGGATGTACCAAGTAGAAAGATCTTGCACAAACTTTTCCAGCGTAAGAGACGCATCGCGAGCATTAAATTCAGACAGTAACGTTTTGACAGTGTTTGACGTACTAGTTAAACGACTCAAAATCCATTGATCAAGGATGTTTGGAGAAGCAACGTTGTCGTTAATTTTTGAAGCCTCTAAAGTAGCGTAGTCAACAAAAAATTTGTACGAATTCCATAAGGTCAAATAAAACTGCCGCCGCACTTCATCGGCAGGCTTATAACCAAAGGGCAAATCAGCTTCCGGGTTTTGTCGGAGATAAAGCCACCGAATCACATCCACCCCAATTTTATCGGCCGCTTCATTGAATTCAATAAAATTACCCGAGCTCTTATGCATCGGCTGACCATTTTCGGCAACCAAAGTTCCAAAACCCAAGACTTTTTTAAAAGACGGGGTGTCTTCAAGCACAGTTGACATGGCAATTAGCGAGTAGAACCAATTTTTAAATTGTCCGGGGAAAGATTCGGTGATAAAATCCGCCGGAAACCACTCTTCCCAATAAGCTTGGTCAGAAGTATAAGATAAGGTGGAATACGGCACAATGCCAGCATCCAGCCAAGGGTTTCCAACATCAGGAATGCGCTTTGACGTCCCCCCACACCTACATTCGATAGAAACCTCATCAATCCACGGTTTATGTGGCGTTTGCCTCTCAAACGCCTCCCAGCCCCCAACCGCTCGTTCTTTTAGCTCTTCCCTACTCCCTAGGACCTCGAATCGACCGCAAGTCGCACACTCGTAGATGGGAAGAGCTAACCCCCAGTAACGATTCTTCTTGCTAATCAGCCAATCGTGCATGTTTTTTAACCAGTCCAGCTCTCGATCTAAACCAAATTCCGGCAACCACGTAATTTGTTTAGTGACGTCAACCATTCGTTCTCGCAAAGTTCGCTTGTCTTTTGACCCAAGTTGCGGTTTATCCATGGCGATATACCACTCATCCGCCACTTTCCAAACCAGTTCCGATTTACAGCGCCAACAAGCCGGATAACGGTGTTTGTAAGGAACTATTTCAAAAACCCAGTCGTGGCCAAGCTTATTGTCAGGTTTTGACAGATACTCGATTATTATTTGCGGGTTCTTTTTAGCATTAAGACCTGCTAAAAATCCAAGATTTGGTAAATAGTCGGCATTATCGGCAATTATGGGGATCATTGGTAAATTTAATTTTTTGCCAAGTAGAAAATCTTCTGTGCCGGCACTAGCCGCCAGGTGGACGAGTCCCGTTCCTTCGGTCGTCGAAATCGGGAGAATTAGTGGGTCATTTGCCACTACTTTATAACCGTTAGAATTTGACGCCAGGGCTTCTTTAACGGCCGGTAAGTCATAAAAGGGCGCCGTGTAGGCTTTTCCGACCAAATCTGACCCCAAAGAAGTTTTGACGATTCCTTTGTGTTGACCTTTAAATACTGCAGTAACGAGAGCGCTGGCTAACCAAAACTTGTCACCGTTAGCGCCCGCAACCAGAGAGTATTCAATATTCGGGTCAACGGCGACATTATTATTAGCGGGGATTGTCCATGGTGTTGTCGTCCACACTAGGAGAAACTCGCGCGGACTATCTTTAAGCGGTAACTCAAAATAAATAGAATCATGAGTCACTTCCTTGTAATCTTCCGTTAAAATTTCGTGTTGAGAAATAGCCGTCTCACAACGCGGACACCACGGAACACTTTCGTGACCCTTATAAATCCAACCGTTCTCAAAACACTTTTTTAGGAAGTGCCAAATCATGTAATTATTGGCCTCACTCATCGTGTAATAAGAGTTTTCCCAGTCCATAAAGTACCCGAGACGCTTTGATTGTTCCGTTTGAATTCCGGCAAATTTATTCGCTCGCTCTTTACAAAGCTCCACAAACTTAGCGATTGAGGCTTTTTTATCCCCAGGGACTAATTCTTCGATGTCTTTTTTGGACTTAAGCCCCAAACTTTTTTCGACTTCAACTTCCACCCACAGGCCCTGACAATCAAAACCGTTTTGAAAGCGTTGACGGTAGCCTTGCAAATTAAAAAATCTCTGCCATAAATCTTTGTAAGTCCGACCCCAAGCGTGATGCACTCCCATCGGATTATTGGCCGTAATCGGGCCATCTATAAAGGAAAATTTCTGGGAAGAATTATCGTTCTTGTGGAGATACTTATTAACCACACCACTTTCGTACCAGTGAGCCAGCCACGATTTTTCCATTTCCGGAAAATTGGGGTTTGAGAGGACTTCTTTAAACATTAGAGTTTCCGGTAGCGAATTAGAGTTGTCGCCCCGTCCGTTAATTTTTGATCACCAAGGCTACCGGGGACGAGGACGTCATTGACATAGACAAACCAAAAATAACCGTTTTCAGCGACAACGCCGTTAAGACTTTTTAACAACGTTCCTAAAGGCTTTTGTTCTAAAGTAACGTTAAGGCTAGAGTTTGCTGAAGCCACACTGTTGATAAGATCAAGAACTGTCGCTGATTGACCGTTAAGGGTTGCCGAATACGTGGCAGTTTTGTTACTGCCAAAATCAATCAATAGCATCGCTTTGACCGCCTGCTGATTTTCTGTTGGAGCGTTCTGCTGAGTCCGCAGGTCAAAATTGTAAGCTCGGTACACCAGCACAGCCACTACAATAAGCGAGATAATAGCTAATATTCCATATCCAACTAAGTAAAGTTTCTTTGTATCCATAGTAAGTAATTAAAACTCTATCCCCTTTCTAGCCTTAATACCTTTGTTGAAAGGGTGTTTAATCAGTTTCATCTCGGTGACCAAGTCCGCCAGCTCTATCATTCTAGGTGTTGCGCCGCGTCCTGTCAAAATAAGCTCCGTTTCGGGAGGGACGGATTTTATTAATTCTAGAACAGCATCTTCAGAAATTAGTTTAAAAAGAACAGCGACGTTAATCTCATCCAATATGACGATTTCGTAGGGGTCGGTCGTGACCGACCCGCGGGCGAGGCACGCCTCGCCCCTACAGACCCATTCCGCTTTTTCGAGTCCTTTTTTCACCTCTTCAACATCCTCCTTTAACGGCTTCTTCGGATCCACAAAACCCTTCCCCCCAAACCTAAACACTTTGACATCTAAACTTTCTAGGATTTTGACCTCTGACGTTTCTTGACCTTTTAAAAACTGGATCAGGCAAACTTTTTTACCGGCACCGACAGCCCGAATAGCCAGCCCCACCGCCGCCGTCGTTTTCCCTTTCCCATCGCCCGTATAAATTTGGATCATAGACGCCTATAGGTTACGCCAAGTTACATTTATCCGAATGCCCGCACTTGGGACAAAAGCTACAGCCTTCTTTAAACTCTAACGGGACGTGACATTTGGGACACTCTTTTTTATTTCCAGTGACAGTACTAGCGGACTTGATCCCGACGTTTAAGACCTGGGTCTCTCGACTACCGTAACGGTAAATTGTAATTCCCTTACAACCCAGTTTATAGGCTGTTAAATAAGCCTCGCGAACATCTTCAATAGTCGCCGACAGCGAAAAATTAATAGTTTTAGAAACCGCGTTATCGGTATATTTTTGAAAAGCGGCCTGCATTTTAACGTGCCAATCCGGCGTAATTTCGTGAGCCGTCACAAAAACTTCCTTGACCCAAGTGGGAATTCCCGGAATTTCGGCCAGATGAACGCCTTGAGCCAGTTTTCCGACTAGCTCGCTACTAAAAAAATTCTCTTCTTTAGCCACTTTTTCAAATACGCGATTGACCTCCACCAAACTATCGTTATCCAGCACGTTTGACCGAACGTAGGACAAGGCAAAAAGTGGCTCAACCCCACCACTAGCATTAGCGATAATTCCAATTGTCCCGGTGGGGGCAATTGTAGTAACGGTAGCATTACGCATCTCCGAGTATTTTTCGGCCAGTTTACTTTCTTTAAACGCCAAGAAACTGCCTCTTTTTTTACCAAGTCTTTCCGATTCTTCTCGAGCTGTCTCTCCTATGAAGGACATTACTTTCCTGGCCATCTTAATGCCCGCTTCGCTGTTATAAGGAATTCTAAGACCAACTAACATATCCGCAAACCCCATCACCCCTAAGCCCATCTTTCTAGTTTTTATTGCCATTTCTTTAATCTGCGGAATCGGATATTTATTCTGTTCAATCACATTATCTAGGAAATGGACAGCGGTGCGAACAGTCTTTTCAAGATCTTCCCAATTTACAGACCCATCTTCTACGAATTTGCTTAGGTTAATTGACCCTAAATTACAAGATTCGTAAGGTAGAAGCGGTTGTTCACCACAAGGATTAGTCGATTCGATATCACCAAGCTGGGGAGTAGGATTATTTTTGTTAATGCTATCAATGAAGATAACGCCCGGCTCGCCATTACTCCAAGCCATGGAAGTAATTAAGTCGAACACAGACTGCGCCGATAAAGTTCCAGCTACATGACCATTATGCGGATTAACTAGCTCATAGTCTGTACCCGCCTCCAAGGCTTTCATAAACTTATCGGTGAGAGCAATTGAGATGTTGAAATTGCTGTAGTTACCCTCTTTTTGCTTACAAACAATAAATTTCATTACATCCGGATGATCAACCCGCAATATCCCCATGTTGGCACCGCGACGACGCCCACCCTGTTTTATAACGTTGGTAGCCGCATCAAAAACGCCCATAAACGATACCGGACCAGAGGCTACTCCACCACTAGAACGAACAACGTCTCCTTCGGGGCGAAGTTTCGAGAAAGAAAAACCGGTACCACCACCACTTTGATGAATCAAAGCAGTGTATTTTAAGGAATCAAAAATTCCGGTTAGAGAATCCTCAACGGGCAATACAAAACAGGCGCTAAGTTGGCCAAGATCCGTCCCGGCGTTCATTAAAGTCGGAGAATTTGGCAAAAACTTAAAAGACGTCATTAATTCAAAAAACTCTAATTCCGTCTTTTCAACGTCTCTCTTACTATTTTCAAATTTCTTATCGGCTAGAGCTATGGCGTGGGCTACCCGTTGAAACAACTCCCTGGGAGTTTCTACCACTTCGCGATTTTCGTTACGTCGCAGGTATCTTTTTTCCAAGACTTTAAGAGAATTTAAAGGCATTTTGAGGTCATCCGTAAGACCCATCGCCGCTCTAGCCGCTCTTATTTTCTTACGCTCCTCGCGGTATAAAATGTACTCCTTGGCTACCTTTACGCAACCTTCTTCGATCAAAACTCTTTCGACAATGTCTTGAATCTCCTCCACTTCCGGAGTTCTGGTGCCATCAAACTCCTCTTCCAAAATATCCGCCACTTTGGTGGCTAGAAATTTGGGGTTGACGTTTCCGGCCTCACCCACAAAATCGGCCGCTTTAAAAATAGCGGTTTCAATTTTCTCTAAATCAAACGAAACTACTCTTCCGTCGCGTTTCTTTATCTCCTTTACAGAAAAACCAGCCATAATTAAATACCAAAATGACGCCAAGCCACTTTGGACCTCCTTTTATATAAAACTAATATTTTGATGGACTCTCTCCGGGGGCAGGCGGAATCTAATATCTAGTATTCCTTTTTTAAGGGGGTGGCGTCAAGAGTCTATTTAGGTTGATTTGATAGCTTTTTCCAAGGGCGGTCGCGAAACAGTCGTAACAACCCGCTAAACTCTTCCCAGGAGTCATTAGCAATTTTTACGGTAGTGTGCCTGTCGTCGACCCATTTGATGGGTACATCAGCCACTTTAAAGCCGGCTCGTTCCAAAATAATTACCATTTCCGAATCAAAAAACCAGAGATTGTTTTCAATTAAAGGTTCTATTATGACGAAGGCCAGGCGTCTAACAGCTTTAAAGCCGCACTGGGTGTCAGAAAGTTTAGTACCGTGGATAAGTTTTACAAGCGTAATATAAGTTTTAGACATTAACTCGCGCAGAAAAGTCCGACCAATTACGTTTGACCTTGGAAGGTTTCGCGACCCGGTAACAAGATCATATCCTTCGTCTAACATTTTGATCATTGACGGAAAAACATTGATGTCCGAAGCCAAGTCGACATCCATGTAAGAAACGTAATCGGCTTGACTCTTGGTCCAAGCTTGGCGCAATGCCCACCCTCGACCTTTGCGATCAAGATGAAGTCCTGATACTTTCCCGGGGAATTGTTTTGACAGCTCTTCAACTTTCTGCCAAGTCGCATCTTTTGACGCGTTATCGATGATGACAATTTTCCAATCGTAGTCGCTCAAAGATTGAGTACAAAATGTGTACAGTATTGGAATATTCTCTGGAAGATCAAGTTCTTCATTATAAACCGGGATGTTAATTTCGAGAGTTTTCATAAATCAAATCGAGCATTTTTTTGACCTTGCTATCCCACGAATTTTCCTTAGCGACGCTTTGACGTTTTTGACGAAGGCCGACAGTGTCTTCTGTGACAGCCTGCCCCACCATTTTAACAAACTCCTCGTCAGTTTGACCGATGTAACAAACTGCTTTATAGGGGGTGTAAGAAGGCATATTAGTGACAATCGTGGGCAGACCGGCCGATAAAGCGTCAAAAAATTTAACAGGAAAACAACCCTTCATGGTGTAGTCATTCAAACGATAAGGAATTATAAAAGCATCAAAGTAAGCGTAGTAAGCAGTTTGTTCTTCGTATTTGACCTCCGGCAGAAAATGGACGTTCGGTAAAGTTTTTAAGGTCGACAAGTCCGGCGATTTATCCGTCTCCGCCCGCGGGCCAATGATGACGAATGAATACTGCGGATACTGGCGAGCTGTTTTGACGATTAGGGTGGTGTCAACTTTATAATCATCAATCGTTCCGGTAAAGCCAATAATTGGAGACGGGATTGACTCCAGAGCCTTGGGCTTTGGGGTATTTTGGCGAGTCGCTTTTGAGAATAAATCATAATTCCCAGCGTTTGGCATAAAGTGGGTGTTGAGATTAAATTTTGACAGTTTTTCAGTAAGTCCTGGAGTGGTTCCAAAAACTAAATTGGCTTTACGAGCTAACTCCTCTTCCCATAATTTGACGCTATCTGACAAACCCAAACGCTCGTAATTAGCCATCGAGGGGTAATCGTCAACACAATCGTAAATTAAAAAATCATGCGGAATTTTATCAACGTATTCTCGCATTGAGGGGTTATAAACCCAAAGCGCCGTCTTTTCCCCGTCATCCCTAAGCCCTCTTTTACTCATAATCCTTCTGACCCTTCTGGTATTAAATTCCGCCAAATTCGGTTTTTCCGAATACGACAATGTTACCGGCGTGTAATTGATCAGCTCTTTATTCTCCCCAAACTCCGTTTTGATGACGCGCGAACCGGTCAGCAATCTTGAAATTGACCAGTGACCGCCTAATACTTGTTTGGCAAGCTTTTGAAACCGAATCGGCGGATCAACAAACAGGACATTGTGGCCAAGGTTGGCAAGGCGAGCCATCACTTGCCGCTTATTAGTCCACAGCGGCCAATCCCAGAGTTGGTTAGAAAGACAAATGATATTCATTTAGTTCTTAGTATAAATTCCCCACATCGGATACCCAGCCACATAAATTGTTTTAACAAGTTGAAATCCGGGACGCGTCCCATCGCCGTTGTAGTGAAGCACCCAAACGTCGACTTTGGACGAATCTAAATTTCTATCCCCTGCGTCGTAAACAGCGACGGCATCTTTGACAAAAGGACGGAGCTGGCGATTATCGTAGGCCGCCACCGCTCTAACATCTAACCTCTCGTTGACCCAACTTCCAACTGCGTGGTAACCCTCCCCCCACCACTCCCCGTCAAAATTGTAACCTTGCGTCGGTCCGCCAAGCAGAGGGTTGTAGTAAGCCAAAAAATCTGGGTAATAAATTGCCAAAACCACAAAGCGATACATAAACAGTAATACGACCAACGCTGTAGGGGCTTGATTTATCAAGCCCTTGAAACGCGACGCCAAAATTGACAGGTGAAACAATCCAATCGCCGCTAATAAAGCCACAGAAGGCAAAATCGGCAGCAAATATCTGTCCAATTTCTTAGCGGCCAGTGAAATTTCAAGGGTGTAAAAGATAATAAATAGCAAGGCGGACGTTATCAAAAAAATCGACCTCTTATCACGTTCCTGCGGATTCTCCTCTTGGCGACGCTTTAACCAAAAAAACAAGCCGGTGACAAATAAAACTAGTAGTTCTGGTGAAAAGCGAAACACAAAAACCAACGGGTAAAAAATCGGCCCTGGGTTCATTGTCGGATTTCCAAATATATTGTGACGATTAAGCCTAGTCTCTCCCTCTAAAAATATACCGTTAAAGTAAATCTTAAGCGTGTCAAGTGGCGCTTGCCACATCGCCGGCCACAAAATAACAAAAGCGGCAATTGCCGCGAGACTGTAACAACTGACAATAATGATAATCTTACGCCACGTCACCAGTCTTAAAGCTAACGCCAGTAGTAGCGACAAACCTAGAAAAGGCAACAAAAATAGCGAAATGCTTTTTGTCAAAAAGGCTAGTCCGGCGAAGAGACCGGCCAAAATTGACCATTTAAAAAACTTTTGTTCAACAACCGTCAACCATAACGTCAAAACGCTAAGCCACATAAACGAAGCCATTAAAGCATCGGTATTAAAAACCCGGCTATGAGCCACCAACCACGGTTCAGTAGCTAAAATTAGACAAAGTAGCAACGCCACTTTGCTTTTAGGTAGCAGCTTTTTGACAAGAAAGTAACTGATGATGATCGTCAGGGTAGTAACAAGGGCAATTGGTAGCTTTTGGGCAAAATCTGTCCATAACACAATTATTTGGGTGTCCGGCGCAGTTTGATGATACAAGAAGACATAAATTGCCCGAAAAACCTTCATACCTATTCCGCCAAGCCACATTAAGGTAACGCCCGGATGGTGAGTAATCGCCATATCCGAAAACTGACCTTTAAAAAATAAACCCATGAAGTTATAGGTATTTTCTTTCCAGAAAAAGGCGTCGGTGTTAAAACCGTCAAACCCCAGGCCAAGAAGTCTAGGGATAAAAGCGAATATGAAAATCAAGACGGGTATCAACATACTAATTTGAACTACTTAGAGATTTAATATAATCTAAAAAGTCGGTACGCTCTTTCCAATCTTTAACATCGGTCATCCGGTAATCGTATTGGTAATATTTATCGCGTAAGCTGGTGTACACTGGCTCTAGTTCAACATCAACTAAGCGGTCTCTAAAAAAGTAATATTTTGTAATAAGTCCCGTACCTAAAACTCCTGAAGTTGTAGATTTAAGCCGGTTTTCATTAATCGCTGGACCGTTACTGTAAGAAATCAACTTCCCTTTGTATATTTCCAAACCCCCCAAAGTAACACTATTTCCAATTACTAAATCCGCCCCGGAATCAACAGCCAAACGAGCCAAATCGGAGTCGGGTTTTTGCCAGTTAAAAATCGCCACCACTACTGAAACGTCACTACCCCGAACAGACTTTAGAGTTGACGTTAAAAGAGCTTGATTAAAACTCACCGTTGATTCGTCAAAGGCCGCAAAAGCGAATTTTACGTCCCCAATTTGCTTTTCATAAACCTCACCGTTTTTTATAGACGGCAATTTGGTCTCACTAAGAATCTCTCTAGTTTCGTCATTTGACGCGTTACCCCAAAGACTAACTAAGTCTGTCCCCGAATTTGTGAACAGCAATTTAGAATTATCGGAAGCGCAGCTGACAAAATTTGGACAATCAACTTGAAGTGGAGTGGAAAGATTGGAGATCGTAAAATCAAAGTTAGCTAAGTGACCATCTAAAGCGTCAAGAGGAAAACCGTAGTCATCTTTCTGCTTCATATTAGCGCTAATTGCTGAACCAATGGCCACATCGCCGGTAACTCCAATAACCGAGGTATACCCCGCAGGCAAGACCTCTTCCCGCCAAGTATGATCGGAGCTAAAAATGTTATCTAGGGTTAGCGCCGGAACTTTGGCCTCATTAAGCCACCACTGATTTGCCAGAGGATAGTTTATTTTGTAAATAAAAATGTTAGGACCTAACCGATCTTTTCCATTAAAAACCGTAAAAATTGGGTTTAAATTACTTAAAATTGAACCGTATTTAGGATTATCTTTTATATCTCGCACGTGGCTTTCGCCTGTCACCACAACGTATTCAATTCTAGCTTGACTAAGGGGATCGTAGCGCCACGCGGAAATCGGAGTGATCGGGTGCGTTCCTTCGTAGTAGGGTTGGTATTCCCCATCCATCCCGATCATCGCTCCTACTGGAATTGCCGTATCAATATAGCGTTTAGCAATCGCTCGCGTGTCTTCCGCAGTGTAGAGGTAATCGGTTTTTAATGAGGCCATCAAAGATGGGACTAGCAACATCGCCACCAAAAGCGTTGAACCTAAACGCCAAATTTTTTGATTTTCAAAAAACTCCCGTTTAACTAGACGAATAACAAATTCCACCCCCGCCGCGGCTAGTACAGCAAGACCAAGATATATCGGCATAAATATTTGAATGGGAGAAAAATAGCTACTGGCCACATAAGAAAAGTAAAAAATAATAAAAATTGAGATTATTTTTAGCGCTTTATTAGTTGATTTAAAAGCAATAATAATACCTATAACTGACAAAGCTAAAGCTAAATACCCAAATCCAAAGCCAACTTTATTAAGACCGTCAAGCAGCCTACTAAAAACCGCCCACTCGAAACGATTACCACCTCTGGTTAGTTGCCACATGGCCCCCAAAGAACTGTCGTTGCGACTAAACTGCTTAAAATCAAGAATTGCAAAAGGCGTCCCCGCGAAAAATGTGAGGATGGCCACCACACCGGCTAAAACCAACTTCCACCAATCGGTAAATAAAAATCGTAACTTCTTAAAGATTAGATGACGCCACTCAAAAGGTTGCCAAATTCGAATTAAGTGACCAATTATTAAAACCAGCAAAATTAATACTGCGTTGTATTTAGTTGAGGCTGCCAAACCCCCAAAAAACCCGCAGGCCAGGTAGTTAACTAGCTTAGGAACAGAAAAAGCCCGCAACGCGAAGTAAAAGCTCCAAGCCGCCCAAAAAGTGGCCGGCACGTCAATTAGGGCGTATTTAGAATTTTCAACGTGAAAAGAGGCCAAAACAAAAAACAGCGACGCTAAAATTACTTTGCTACGGTTATTAAATACTAATTTGGCGGACAAAAAAACCGGAATAACGGTTAAAGCCCCCATAAAAACCGACAATAAACGCAGAAGTAGATAAAAAATGGCGCCGTCATTCCAGAGAATTGGGGCCACGCCCTGCATCGCCTCGCGCCAGCCCCAAACCTGCCAAGCAATTCTAGCTTTATAAAAAATCCCAAAAACAAAGTAAGAAAGGTAAAAGTGGAAATGAGGCCAATCAAAGTGGTGCGGATTTAGGTCAAACCGTAGGCCTAAAACGCTATGAACTAAAGCCGGCTCGTCAACGCTGTAGATATAAGGTAATCCGTGCCACACTCCCCACAGACGCAATACTAAAGCGATTATAAATAAAGTCAGAACATAAAGAGTTGTTGATTTTGGTATTTTAATGGTCATTTGAATTTCTGACGATCCGCATCCGGCTTAAGCCCTTTATACATGTAAGCATAGACGACATCGTTGATTTTAACAGTTTTAATTGGAGTCTGATTTTTATATTCTCGCCAGAGACTAGCATTTTTCTGCCGTTGTATTTGATTAATATAAAATATGACTAAATCAGCACCACGATCACCTCTATCCCAATGTTCCGGATACCAAATATCAGCCACGATTATAGCTGGACGCAAAGAGTCGCCGTAAAAAGCCGCTACCCACAAAGTTTTTGCTAGTGGTTGGCTGTTAATATAATCGGCAATCTCTGTAAAACCTTGTCCCCAACCTACAGTAGTTGAGTTGACAGCGGAGGCACTCCCTCCCAACATTGGATTGTAATAACTACCGTAGTGAAAATCTAGAGGTCTTATGAGAAGAAAGAACTGTCCAAACAACAAAAAACAAAAACCAAAAAACGCCAAATTTAATAAATAACGACCTCTCACCAAACTCCAAACTTTGTATAGAAATAAACCCGCAAGGATATTAAGAGATAGCATCGCTGGCAAGATATAGCGTTCGCTTTTCTTAGCTACCACCGTCATTTCAATTATAAAGATAGAAATAAGAAGCCAATTTCCAAGAAATAACAGCCATTCACCTTTATTCAAAGAATGACGAAATCTAGCAATTACAAAAAACAGCGACATTACCGAAAAGATCCCCGCCAGTGGCGTTAAACGCCAGCCCAAAATCACCGGATAGTAAATAGAACCCGGGTTTTCAACCACTTGGCCAAAAAAGAAGACTTCCGACGCCGCCTCACTACCTTCTGTTAAACCACGACTAAGGACTCCGTAGACTAGATCTTTGACGGTTTGTAGTGGTTGAACCCACATCGCCGGATATAAAATAAAGAAGGTGGCCAAAGCGATTATCCCAAAAACAAAGATCAAACTGACACTTCGCAAGAGCGTTCGAAGATTTACTTTAAAACGAGTTATCAACAACCAAAAATTTTCCCAAAACAGTAACACTAAACCAACAGCGATAATTCCGACCCCGTTTATCTTCGTCAGAACCGTTAGACCGGCAAAAATCGCCGCTAGTATTAAGTACTTTAACTGGCTAGTTTTCCTGAATACCAAAGTAGTCAGCAAAGTGACAATAGCAAATATCGCTAATAGACCATCCATCTGCAACATCCTAGCGTTAGCAATAAAAAACGGATCGAGGGCCAATAAAATCGAAGCTAGTAGCGCTAATCTAAAACCCACCAACTGATACAAAAGAAAGGACACCAGCACCAAACAGCTTGATACTGCCAAAATAATCATAAAAATCTCGGCGAAATGAACGTCCCAAAAAATTAAAGGGTCGGAAAAAGGGTAAGAATATTTATGAGGATTATTATAACCAACAAAAGAGCGACCCATGGAGCCTAACCAGCTTAAGGTTACAGCCGGATGCAAAGACTGCATCGTGTAATTCCACTCTTGCTTACTAATAGCGGAAGTAAAGTTTTCGATCCGCTTTTGCCACGTTGGCTCATCGGGATTAATACCCTCAACCCGCCATTCATAAATCCGGGGTATAAAGGACAGCAAAAAAACCACCCCCAAGAGAATCACCAGTTTTATAGTTTTCGTCACACTTGCATTTTAACAATATTTATAAGGTTTAGCGTTCAAATGCGTAGAAAAGCCCTCCCACCAGCGCAGTAACAAGAGTTAAGAGGCGGTAGATAAGGGAAACGGTAACGGAGAGAGTTACAGCAATGCCGATGGTGCCAAAGAGGTAGGAATAAAGTAGCTCCTGGGCTCCCCAACCGTTTGGCAACAACGTCAAAAAAGTGAACAGATTTATCATCGGAAAGGCTACCAACGATTTAAGGATGGGTAAATTAACCCCGATTGATCTAAATACTAGAAATTGAGAAAAAATGGAAATCAGTTGAATAATCAACGAAAATCCAAAAGCGGCAACCAGCACCCTCGGATGTTTATCATAAACCCGAACCGTTTTCCAAAGTTTTGTTAGCGCCGGATGCAGTGACGAAAAACGATCAGTCAACTTTAAACTAACAGTGATTCCAACCGCCATGACAATTAAGGCAAGGATCCCCCAAATTCCAAAGACAAAAATTGAGGAGACAAGACCAATAAGAGCTAAAGCGGAGACACCGGCCAGTCGCTCCATAAAAACGGACAAGGAGCTATCAAAAGCCTGTCCGGTATGTTTTGATAATTTGTAGGCTTTAACAATGTCGCCACCGATACTACTTGGCAAAAAGTTATTGAAGAAAATGCCAATAAAATAAAGCCTTAGTAAGGCTAAAAAAGGCACTTTAGGACCAAGAGCCTCTAACAATATTTTCCAACGAAGACTACTCAAAAAATTCTTAAGAACAATAAGAACAAGAACACTACTTAAAATGACGAAGTTGGCAGATTTAGTAACCTTAAAAGCCTGAACAAAATCAAATTGTCTAAGAACCAAAAAAAGCAATAAACCGCTAATTAAGAGTTTTGGCAACTGTTTGACAAGACCTGATGACGATTTAGTTTGTTTTGAAGAAAAAATCTTCCCGGCCGCTTCGTAAACCGCCGTAATTTTGACGGCCGCCTTATCCCAAGAAAATTTGTCCTCTACCCTATTCCGAAGCTTACGACCAATTTCCTGCCTCGCTTCGTCGGAAAGCGACAATAACATTTTCAGTTTTTCACTTAAAGAATCACAACTAGAACATGTAGCCAACAATCGAGCATCTCCTAACATCTCTTCGTTAATTTTAGTATCAAAAGCCACTGTCGGAATTCCGCAGGCCATATAGTTTAAAATCTTCTGATTGGCTTCGCTGATAGAAATTTTGGGGGCGATAGCAATTTGACCGTGATTTAAAAATTCGGCGGCTTTGGCGTATGGCACCGCTCCCAAAAATTCGACGTTGTCAGAAATTCCTAACTCTTTAGTTTTAACTTTATAAAAATCGATTTTTGGAAAACCGCCGATTAGAAGCTTGGCCTCGGGAAATTCTTTGACAACATTAGAAAAAGCCTCAAGCATCAAATCAATACCTTGATAAACTCCTAAAAGGCCTAGATAAATGAGAGTCTGTGGTCGCCTTAAGGCCAAATCCGGTTTAAAAACTTTTAAGTCGGCTCCGTCCATAATCACTTGCGAATTGGCAATTTTAAGATCTCGGGGGGCGCTGGTTATTAAATAATCCGCCCCTTTATCTACTTTGCTTTCGACCCACTTAGCAAGCTTTAGTAGAGGGTTTTGAGGACTTACAAATTGGTGATCAACAGATTCAGAGGACAAACTTCCTTGGTAATCAAACACCACCGGCTTTTTAAATACTTTTTGAAGGATAAGGGCAATAAAAGCCCCCTCATGGAGATGGGCGTGAATAACGTCCGGTTTAAAAGTAATAATAGCTTTAACTGACAGGAGAAGTAACAAAAAATCGAGATAAAATTTATGCCACGAGGCCCCGGCGGCCGTTTTTTTGTACCACGGGATGTTAGGAATCCGCCACACCGGAATATCTCCAATATTTCGACCCAAGTGGTAGGTGCAAATTAGTAAGTTGTGGCCAAGGTTTTTAAGACTGGCCGCTTCCTCATAAATTCGGACGTGACAACCACGATCAGAAAAGTAGGGAGTTGGCGCGATCATTAAAACTTTCATAATGTTTTGACAGGTCGAAGACGACCGAGGATTTTCTCTTTGTTGACAATTTTAAACTGTACGGAAATAAACACAAATAACAAATAACAAACCGCAGATAACTCCAATTTATTCAGAAAGGACCATTTAACGAAGGGCTGTACGAGGAGTGGGAAAAGCGACAAAGTGACCAAACCAATCGCCTTATCGAAAACCCAAAAACCGACTCTAAAACGAATTAAGAGAACTTGGTAAAACATCGCCAGCAAAGTGCCGACAGCCATAGCCAAAGCCATTAAATAAACAACATCGGGTAGACTGTTCCGCATACCGAAGTAAAAACCGACTGTACCAACAAGCATTATCAAATAATAAATTACCATCTGAACTACTTCCTTGGCAGGAACAATAACGCTCGCTCCCAAATAATTAATATAAGAGTAACCCCAAATAGCCACTACTAAAGGTAAAACATAAGGCAGAGCTCCGTCGTATTTGTCTTTAACAAAAAGGTGGAAGATTTCCGGCGCCCAAAAAATCGCCGAGGTTCCAGCCAACCACACAAAAGCGTAGACTTTATTGAAATTCGAAAGGAAAACCTCTTGAAACCTATGACGTTCAGATGTAAACAATTTTGTCATTACACTCAAATTAACGTCGGTAAGCGCGTCAGAGACGGTCATCAATTTTAGAGCATAACCTAGCGCATAGGAAAAAAGGCCCACTGCGTAGACCGAAACTTGAGTTCCTAAGAATACTGTCCCTAAATTTTTCCAGTTGGTAAAGATTATTTTGACAATATAGATGGCCAATCCCACCGAAAAAACGTCCCGTAAAATCGGCCAAAGCTCTTGCCGACATGGCCATTGCCACGATTCCTGTAACGGTTTAACGACCAACCACCAAGTAACAACAACGGAAAATAAAGTGACAATCGATAAAGCCAAAAAGTAGCCGTTAAATTTAAAAAAGTAACTTAAGGGAACGTATAAAACAATGCTCAAAACCGCCAGAAAAGCTTGGAATAGAAACAGCCGTTTAAACTTCTGCAACCCCTGCAAAACGGCGTTGCCAACGTCTTGGCTGGCCTGAAGCAGTAGCAAAACCGCAAAAATTCGAAGCGGTCCTGCCATTTCCGGATGTTTGTAGCCGACGGCAATGCTACCAGCTAAAATAAAAAGTCCGATTGAAAGCGGCAACGACACTGCATACCGGGCAATTAAAGAAGAAATAAAAACTTTAGAAGCTGATTTTTCGTCTCTAGCTGCTAGCTCTCTCGCCGTTCCGGAAGCCAAACCAAGGTGTTGATAAACACCTATGGAAGCGCCAACCGCCGAGATAATTCCAATAATTCCAAATTCTTCGACGGTAAAAATCCAGCGCGTTAAAATAATGCTCTGAACAATCCCTATCCCCACCGAAAAAAATCGGGAGACGAGGCTTATCGACTGCCATTTCAAAAGGTCTTTAGACATTGTTTGACTTAGTTGACTTTAGTAGAAGCATTAAAGACCCGAATATTACCGCTAAAATCAAGGCGCAATATAAAACAAACCAAGTGGAAAAGGCAAAATTTGACAAAACCGGCAATTCTTTAAACTGTTGAATTAAAAAAGGTGCCACATTTTTTGAGTTGGTAGCCCCCTCGCTAAAAATTACCGGCAACCGGTTGAATCGTTGAGTTGCGACGAAACCTCCAAGCTCCATGGCCCTGGGAATAATTACTCTCGGCCCCATCATTAACGACCAAAAAGCTGTGAATACTCCGCCTAAACCTAAAAGTATTGTCAAAATTAAGAAATACACATTTTTTTTGTACCGATCAATCAAGACACCAACACCTAAGAAGAAAAAAGGCATTAAAGAGGTGTAAAAACGCGGCCCTAAACTCCAACCTCCTCCCCAGTCGTGCCAAAAAGCGTAGACACCACTAACTACAACTATAAAAATCAATATTAAAATACTCCCCGATAATCTTTTCTTGACGAGTAAATAAAGACCGGGTAAAGCTAAAAATGTGAGAGGAGCGCTTGGCAGAAGTCCTTTAAATACGAACAGATAATTGCCATAGAGGGATGTTACAGGGTTACCTGAAAAAGAAATGCCGTAATTTGTCCCCTCTCTATTGGCAGTAGCTGCCAAACTCTCCCCGAAAGTGGTCATTGATCCAAAAAGTTGCTTATTATATAAACCAATAAGCAACAAACCAATCAAGAACCCGCCTAAAACGAGGGCTGACTTACTAACACTTTTACTTTTTAAGAAGAAGGCTAAACCAAGCGGTATAAAACAAAGCGCCGGAACATATTCCGTTAGAGCCACTGCCCCAAACGTCAAACCGATAAGAAGCGATCTCTTTTTAGAAGGGATTAAACTCCTCGAACTTACCAACAAATAAAAACTAAGCAACATAAAAAACGCCGCGGGCAGATGAAAAAAAGCGCTTGGCAAGTACCCCAGTAAAAAAGTCGTAAAAGGCAGAGCCCAGGCGGTAACAGCCGAAACGCGCTTAGCAACTTGGTATTGTCGCAACAATAGGTAGACTAGAGCCGTCACTCCCGCTAAAGCTAAAATTGAAGGTAACTCTAAAACAAAACTCTCTAAGAACATCGATATTTGACCATTGATGGGCCCAAATACTTTGGTATAAATAAAGTTAAAAACTTGTAAGCCACCATAAAAAGGTGTGGCCAGCAAACTGTAACCTGGCGGGTAAGCGGGGTAATAGTGCCCTTGATATTTTATAAGATCAATCCCGGAAGAGGTCTGGTAGTTATCTAAATTTAAAACACGATTTATAACAATACTCCTAGTGAAAGAAGTGTTAGAAAGTGGTATCGAGCTTAAAAACTGAAAGTTACTGTATTCTATAGTCCCCAAAAAACCGATAATAATAACCGACAAAGCTAAAATCGCAGGAATGCGAATGCGCAAGGTCATAATAACTCTATTTTAGCATTAACTGCTAACAGAGGTCTTCCGGAGAAACGGATTAAAAAGAGGGAAGATGGCAATTAATAAAACCAAAGCGATCAAAAGCAAGCTGACAACTCCAAAAGATAGGCTGTTTAAAAGCGGTAATTCTTGACTAAATCGCACTAACATAGGCGCCACGTCTTTGGGGTTATTTTGCAAAAAGACTTTAAAGAAGCTCTCAAAACGGCCGAGAGCCCCCCATTGACCCCAACGGCTCATAACAATTGCTTCCCTGACACCTGTAAAAGAAAAAATCAAGGTTGTAACTAACGACCACACGACGACAATAAAAAATAGTGATTTTAAAAAGATGTTTTTGAATATTTTTGATAAACCAAAGCCTAAAAACAAGTAGAAAAAGGGTAATGTTGACAACAAATAACGCGAAGCGAAATCAAACCCCCCGCTCCAGTCCCACCAAATCGAATAAAACAATATGACGCTAATAATTCCAAGTATTGTCGCAATAGCGATGTTTCTTTGCTTCCTCGAAAAACTTTTGACGCCAAATAACGAGAATAATACAAGCGGAGCGTAAATAAACAGTCCTTTTAGCGGAGAGATGAGTAAACCCCTAAGTCCTGTAGGAATATTTAGTAACGAAAAATCGACCTTGTTAGCAGCCGTTTGACCCGGAGCTACTTTAGTAGCGTGAAAATTATGGGCAAAGCGCCAAGGCGCCCCAAAAGCGTAAGTATGGTATAAACCTAGTAGTAAGACCGGAAAGCCCGCTCCTAGTAAGTAAAAAAATAAGTTTCGTAGCCAATTCCTTTTGTCGGTGAGGACGATGGTGAGCGACCAAACAAACACAAATAAAATTGCCGGGTAGGCGGCCAGAACGGCGAGAGAAGTGACTAGACCGCTAAAAAATAATCGCTTTTTTGTAAAACTGTCGCCGGAGGTCGTTAGCAAATAAAAACCGGCAAATACCAAAAATGCTACCGGCAGATCATTATTGGCGCCAATGCTATAAACTAAAGCGTAAGAAGTAAAAGGCAAGCACCAACTGGCGAAAAAAGAAGTTTTAAAGCCGACTTTAAAGTAACGAAGCAACTTGAAAAGAAGCCAGGTCAGACCGCAAAGAGACAGTATTTGAGGCAGAGCAATAAACCAACTTTCAAGGAGCCAAGCAATATGGCCGTTTATTTGTCCTACGACTTTTGTATAAGCGAAGACGCCAACTTGTTCAATACCCAAACTAACTGCGGTGACCGTCGCAACCAAAGGTGGATAACCGGAGTAGTAATGACCGGCGTTCCAAGCATAATCAACCCCGGCCGCCTCCCAGTAGCCATCAATTCTCACCGTGTGGGAGAAAAAGATGCTAAAAGCGGTCGCCCTAATTCCAAAGGGCACACTGCCCAAACGATCAAAGTCATAGTGCCAAATAGTAAGCAGAGAAGAAACTAAAAAAACCGACAAAACAAGCCCCAATTGAGGAGTCAAAAAACGTTTCATAGCCAGAATCTCAACTTCCACACCAGCCAAAAAGCTTCCCAAAATATCTTCTTATTAAATTTTGAAACTCCTTTCTTACGATCGGGGAAAATTATTGGAAATTCTAAAATTTTAAAACGCGCTTTCCAAACCCGGTAGTTTATCTCAATTTGAAAACCATAGCCGAAAGCTTGAACTTTATCAAAAGGAATCGTTTCCAAAACCGCCCTTTTAAAACATTTAAAACCGCCGGTAACATCATGGACAGGCAGTCCCGTCACAAACCTAGTATAAAAACTCGCTCCCTTAGAAACTAATTGACGAAACAGTCCCCAATCAGTCGTTCCTCCACCCGTAACATAACGCGAGCCGATAACTAAATCGGCGCTTTTTGACAACTCCAGCATCCTTGGAAGGTACTTGGGATCATGGGAAAAATCGGCGTCCATCTCAATAAGCAAGTCGTAACCTTGATCTAAACCTTGTCGAAAGCCCTTCCCGTAAGCTCTTCCCAAGCCCTCTTTCTTCTGCTCAACCAATAAGTGAATTCTGGAATTGGAGGTTGATAAATTTTTGACGATTTCCGCCGTCCCATCGGGTGAGTTGCCATCAACAACCAACACATCGACTGCAAAATCGGGATTGCTGGCCGTAGTTTCTAAAACCGACGTTAAAAAATCACGAACGTTTTCCGCTTCGTTGTAGGTGGGAGTAATTACTAAGACTTTCTGCATAGTTAATCAACAAATCTGTATTTAATAATTGACCACAGAGCCGGCAAACCGTCTTTCCAACTAATTTTTTTACCTTCGTTCGCTTCTCGACCGGCGTAGGAAATCGGCACTTCATAAATCCGAATTCCGGAACGCAAAATTTTGGCGGTAATCTCCGGCTCGAAATTAAAACGATTAGACTTAATTTTAATAGATTGAAGCATTTCTCTAGGAATCAATTTATAACAAGTCTCCATATCTGATAGGGTCGTGTCGTATAAAACATTTGTAAGCAGTGTCAAAAATTGGTTGCCTACCCAATGTTTAAAATTCATATTACGATGTTCTCCGGTAAAACGACTACCATAAACCACTTTCGCTTTCCCTTCTAAAATCGGTTTAACAAGTTTGTGGTAATCGTTTGGATCATATTCGAGATCCGCGTCTTGGACAATAATGTAATCACCCGTCGCCACTTTAAATCCGGTGCGAAGCGCCGCCCCTTTACCCATATTTTGGGGTTGGTAAACTACGCGTAGTGACGAATCTTCCGCTTGCAACTTTTTTAAAATTTCCCTGCTACCGTCGGTACTACCGTCATCCACTAAAATTATCTCTTTATCGATGCCGTCGACACTTTTGACTCTTCCCACCAGTGTTTCTAAAGTAGCGACCTCATTATAAACAGGAATAACGATCGAAAGTTTCATACGTAATGTCGATATTTTAACAAAGTTGTACAAGCCTCCCAGCCATCTTTTAAATAATTTATCTTCTTACCATCTTTGGTATTTCTGGGATTAAAGCTAATTGGCACTTCTACAATTTTATAACCCCTTTTTAAAACCTTAGCTGTCACTTCCGGACAAAATTCAAACCTTTCGCATGCTAGCGGCGTCGACTTAATAATGTCGCTTCTAAAAAGCTTATAACAAGTAGATTCATCGGAAATAAATTGCCCGTAGAGAAGCCAAACAATAGAGGATAAAAACTTGCTGGCCAGCCAATTCTTTAACGAGGACGGAGACAATTTCCGACCTAGAAAGCGACTACCGTAGACGATTGGAGCGCCACTCTTAGCAACCGCCAACATTTTGACAAAATCGCTCGGCTCATACTCCAAATCAGCGTCTTGGACGACTACGTAGTCGCCGATAACATGTTTAAAAGCCTCCCTTAAAGCCGTACCCTTCCCGCCGTTGACTTTGGAAATTATTTTGACAACGGGGTTTGACGAGTAGTCATTCAAAATTTCTGCCGTCTTGTCCGTACTGCCATCATCAACGACGATAATTTCCTTGTCGATGGGAACTGCTAGAACTTTATTTAGAAGCTCTTTAATGGTTTTTTCTTCGTTATAAACCGGGATACAAATTGAAAGTTTGGTCATAAAACTCGACAAATTTGACTATAGAGCTTTGGATAATCCCGATCACCAAAAAACCCAACTCTCATCAAAGCGCTATCCAGTATATCCGAAATCGTCACCTCAAATCGCGGTTGACAGTTTAGGCCGATGACATCTAATTTACTACCACGATTAAACTCGTTCGTATCCAAAATATAGCTTATTTTGTTTTCTTTTAGCCAGTTAACTTGCTCGGTAGCGTCAAGCGCTAAATTTTGCGGCAAATAAACTCCGCGGTCTTCCAAGTACCACGCCGAAACACCGGTTTCATCCGAATAAGCAATTTGGCCGGATAAGTTTTTGACGGAAATTGACGCTTCGTAAATTGTCGAATACACCAACCGCTGATTAGCCACCACAATAACTGACCCGACAATGAGTGATAATAAAATTGAGGTGATAAAAAGTCGTTTAAACCGAAAAATTAGCGTCAAAAAACCTAGCAAAGATAGCGCAACTATTAGTCCTAAACCGGCGCGCGACAAAACCAAAAAATACAACTTAAATTTAAGTTGCAGCATAATAAAACCAAGAATTGAAAGTAAGTAAAGAACCTTAAAAACATGGTTTTGACGAAATTGGTTGACGAAATCGTCAAAATGCGCGACGATAAAGATTACCAAAACTGGCAAAATTGGTAGCATTATCCGCGGCAAAGACGGAGTCCAAATAAAAAACAGCCCAAACTCAAAGGTCAGAAACAACCACAGGGGTGAGGAAACAACAGTTTTGATAAATTTGATAATACTCCGACTTTTAATTTCTAATTTTGGAACAAAAAATAATTTTGGAACAAAAAATAATTTTGGAACAAAAAACGAAATAAACGGCGGAAAGCCTAAGGCAAATAAAGAGTAGGTCAGAAAATAACCAAATCTTTGTAAATTAAACTGAAAAGTGCCCAGTTCCGAGACGTAAGCATCGCTCGTCCCACCTTTTAGTATAAATTTTGTTAGAACAAACCACGGTGCTGTTAATACCAACCATAATCCGAAGGTTTTGACGATCTTTAACCACTCTTTTTTGATAAGCCAGGCCAACCCAAAAGCTCCAGCCAGTAAAAAACCCTCATAACGTGTCAAAGAAGCTAGCGCCAGTAGCAAACCCAGAAGGCACAAATTACCCCTACCCGCCCTTATTTCCCCTATTTGACAATTAGCTTTAAAGTAGACAATAAACGACGCTAAAACCAACGCCGTAAACGTCGTCTCCGCCATAATCCGCAAAGACCAGTATAAAAATATCGGATTAAAAGCTAAAAAGACTAGCGCTAACAAAATTTGTTTTGGAGAAGACTTAGGGAAAAGCGTTTTGAAAAGAACTGCTGTCAAAATCAAATTGACCAGAGTCATAATGACGGCAAAAATCCGACCCCATAGAACCGGCTCCACAAATATCAGTCCGGGTGATATTAAGGCCGAAAAAAGTGGCAAGCGTTTTTCATCTAGAGGGTACGAAAACTTGAAGATGTATTCAGCCGCCCGCAAAATCCGAAACGAATCACCCCACTCGGTAATGTTGACGTTAATTAAAGCAATTCTAATGATTGTCAAAATCCCCAAAAAAGCTAGGATGTATTTGTAATTAACCCACCAAGTCTTCATATATTTTTTGGAGTTTGAAAGCTAGAACTGACCAGTCAAACCGCTTTTTTATAGTGTCAACGTCTACTTCTGACAAGCCTGATAAACTCTGACTTATCTCTTTTGACAATTCTTCGGCAGTAGTAAAGTTAACAAGACGCAGTCCTGATACCGCAGGGGAGACATGAAACCCCGAAGCCAAAACCGGTGTGCCACAGGCTAAACTCTCTAAAACCACCTTCGGAAAACCCTCATAACTAGCTGGCGAAACACAAAGAGCCACCCCCCGAAAGTAAGTCGGCGTCTCCTCGTTTGGCACATAACCTACGAATTTGACTCGATCTTCTAGATCCTCCGCTTTGACGAGGTTCTCTAAAGTGGCGTTTTTCTTACCGACAATGACCAATTTAACGTCGGTCGGCAAAAACTTAAGCGCTAAAATCAAAACGTCGACCCGTTTCCGCTTTGTCAAAGCT
>Ga0172369_10001387_pt1 | contig 34889 bp, 29 predicted proteins | sample LakKiv25m_FD_114539 | JGI IMG/M metagenome (GOLD analysis project Ga0172369, IMG submission 114539) | Freshwater microbial communities from Kabuno Bay, South-Kivu, Congo - kab_022012_11.25m | ecosystem: Environmental > Aquatic > Freshwater > Lake | place: Democratic Republic of the Congo... | reverse complement strand
GACAGCCTAGAGTATATGGTCTGGGGATATGATTTTGATCATTCTGTAGGAAATATCATGAAAAAAGATGGAATGATAGGGGAAAAGAAGTGTTTTTAGCAACCACTTTGCTTTACATCAGCCCAAATATCACATATTGCTGTAATAACATGCTAAGCCTTGGGAAGGAAAGTATAGATGGGTTGTATTTATAGTATGCCAAAATTGCAACTAAAAAAGTAATACCAATAATCAGAGTTATACGTCGTTTGCGTGGGTATTTCAGCATCAACCATCCAATAAAATAACACCAGAGTGCAATACCAAACAACACAATTATTGCAATACCCGCAGACCACCAATAAAATACTACGCTGATACCAAACAATAATATAAGACGGAAATACTTATAAGGAAAGAAATACTGAACAATGCAAAAAAGGACAAGAATAATTGGTAGAAAATAGAGAAGAAAAAGAATGGAGTTAAAATACATATTATAATCGCTCGTATAAATCTAAATTTCCTAAGTTTTTTAGAAATTTGTAGTCACTTGAAATCATTGAAAAAACTGTAGCCACTTGAGCTCTATCAAGATTTTTTTGATGATCAATAAATATATATTTGTCTTTTTGTTGTAGAATTTGATTTGCAAGTAATTTCAAATCTGAAGTTTCAATAAAGTATTGAAGATTGTTACTAGTAATATTATTTGATCGATTGAGTAAAAGCAAATACCATGTGTCATGGGCAGATAAAATCGTTATTCCATGTTCACGTATATAAGATCCAAATTCTTGTTCAATCCTCATCACTGTTTGTTCCCAACCAACACTTCGATAGTATTGCGATTGAATCTTGTTGTACGAAAATAATGTTTTTGTGGAGGTTAAAATGTTGCCAGACGAAATATTATTAAAACCTTGTAAACCAATTAAGGTGATAGGTATACCCATCGCAAATGAGATAAGGATTAACAGAATAACACGACATGCTAAACCAATATTCTTGTTGCTCCAAAATGCTAATTTATCAATGATAAAAAAAATGCAAATAAAAAATGGGATCGATACGTGATGCAAATTATTTATTCCACTTCTTCCCATAAAATAGGCAAATTGAAAAATACCATAAAAAAGAATATAGGATAGAAGCGTTTCCTCTGGAATTAGAATTGAATTTTTTCTCATCATCTTTCTCAAAAATAAATAAGCAAGCGTACAAAGATAACCAGCTAAAATAATCCAAGGCCAACTTGTACGCTCAAGAGGTAGTAAGCCAAAACCTTGCAAGTAATATTGAGAACGAACTATTAACTGATGCCATTCAATCCAAATACCAAACCTAAAGAAATAATAACACGTTATTGTTAAAGTGACGCCTAGTAATATGGAAAAAAAAGAAATTATTCTTTTGATAAATTGATAACTAAATTTGCGAAGCGATGCTGAAAGACTTTGAAAAAAGATAAAACATAGATAAGCAAGTACAAGATATGCGCCACTATCAAATGACCAAAATAAACCAATTGAAGTAATGAGGGGGAATAATACATTCATAAATATTTGAAAATATTTTTTCTTTAAGTAGGCCATCAATATCATTAAGGCTGCCAACACCCAGAATCCAAAACGTAAAAAGCTTGTTTGTGGAAACCAACCTCTTTCTTCGGTCTGAACAATATATGTCGCAAATATTGTTACAGAAATCGCAAAGAATGAGAGAAATTTGCTTTTAAAGAGAAATCGCATTAAAACAAATACTCCTAAATATCCCAACGATACTATAATGGCATTTACAATCATCATCGGGAGCAAACCAATCTTGATAACTTTGAATACGGCGGCAAGAGTAGCTATTGAAAGAAATCCATATTGAGAGGGGGTGTTTATTAAGAGTAATTTGTCATGTAACACGTCATTTATTGGTCCAATATAATAAGCATAATCTATTGAACTTATACTCGGAATATAAAAGGATAATACTAGAATTGACATTATCGAAATGTAAGCATAGATACGATTTACGTTAATATTCTTAAAAAGCTTAAACCAATTTTTATTCAAATTAATTTTTTTGACATGATTTAGTATTTCTTGAACAAAGTATAGTGGTATCAAAGATAGAGATAGCAAAAGAATGCCAACGACAACATGTAATAAATGAATGTCACGAATTCTGGTTACACCAGAATAATATATGACTTTAATAAAGCTATTATCTTGTAAGATTAATGGAAATATAATCAGAAGAAAAAATAGTTCAACTATGACTAAAAAGTTAAATAGCGCTGATAGAGAAAAAGGAAGATAAACATTTCGTGTGATTATCAAATGATTCATCCAATATACAAATACAAATATTCCAAATAAAAAAGCCACAGAAAGATAGTACCATTGGATCTCCACTTCTTTAAATGATGGGAATAAAGAATGAAACAATGGATAATTAAAAAAAGCGAAAAGACCGATGAGCGCTCCTGTAAACAGAAAAAAAATATAGAATTGTATCCTACGATCAAGAGTAATCATTAATGGATTATTTAACCTCAGAATCTATATAGATTACTATTTCTTTATAATTATCCAATTTCCCACTACAACACCGTCTTCCATTTTGAATCCATTTTTTTTCATCCTCTCAAAAATACACTCGTCTAAATTCTCATCTTGATGGCCATAGTTTACTGAGACAATTTTTTTCCCTTCAGAGTTCTCTGGATAGTAACGAAGTATAACTACGTCCACCGAATCAATATTCATTGGGTAAAGATATATCTTTCTCTCATAGAGATTATACATCGCAGCCTCAGGTGCTGACACTGTGGCTCCGGCAGGCACATACGACAGAAGTGTGTTTCGATAATCCAGTACTTTTTCCTCATCCTTAAAAAATTGATTCATCTGTTGTATTAAGCGATAAACTTCAAAACGCGAGGGTTTCAACTTCAAAAGAATAGTTTCATATTGAAACATTGTGGAAATTAATAATGTTCCAATAAGCAGTAGCTTCGCTATTTTCTTTGAATTTGAATAAAGATAGGCTTCAATACTCAACCATATTAGAGGTACAAAATAACCAATATGATAATGGGTTGACCAACCAGTTCTTTCAGCTCCACCCACAGAGATGAGTATATTGGGAATGAAAAACAATAAAGCCAATATCCCAAATTTTGGTTTAAGTAACAATAACACCCCATATGAAATAAAGTTCATGAGCAATAATTTCATTGTTCCTGGAGATAAAAACATCCTCTCAAAGTATGGTAGAAGTCCATATAAACCCATCGAAAAAAGATCGGAGAAAGCTCCTGTTTGGGTAGATGCGTTTGGAAATATCTTCTGAATGAATAAAATGCCAAATGCGCTGTAGAGAAAAGAAATTAACGCAAGCACTAGAATGCTTTTATCACGTTTCTTATAAAGAAAATACGATATCACAAAAAATAAAGATAAAATTACCCCATATATCTCATTTGTACTCAAAGCCAAAATTGTAAAAAATAAGAGAAGTCCTAATCGATGCTTTCTTGCATGAATTTCATAAACAATGAGCGCAAAAAAAGGTAAAAATAAACGATTAAAATAAAACTGTCCCCGCAATCCCTCAACCCATAATGGGTGTTGAATGATAAGAATTCCAAACAAACTAGCCTCCAGCCAAGTTAAACCACGCCTCCTTGCGAAATACATCAATATCACTACTGGCAACAAGTGTGAGACTGCGTGCAGCGTGGCAATTAACACCTGAATATCCACAAGCCAAGTAAGGGGCGCAAGGAAATATGAGATGAAATATAAGTGTGGAATAGATAAACGGCCTTCTTGAACGATAAGACTCTTGGAACATACTTCTTTTGCTGATTTGTACCAAATACTGGAATATGCCTGAGCTATCGAATCAGTAATACTCGAACTCGTGTAATAACTCGTGCGGAAATTGTACAGAATCTGCTCAGCAAAGGAAGAATCACCATATTGGAAAAGAATGTTTCGAAGGTAAATATAACGAGATAACAATAGAAATGAGAAAATTATTAGAAAAATGACGAACAATTTTGCACATTTGTTTCTCATGCTTACTCAACTTTGTAAAAACGATTTAGTGAATTTTCAGAGATCTTAATAATTTGTGAATTTTTCATGAGCACATTGTAACAATAATTCCCATTATATTCTGGATTACTCGTTAAAACATAAGAAAACTTCTGTAAAAATTCTAATTGTTTTCCATCATTAAGAGTTGACCCCATCAGTTTATCTCCCGCTATCCAATACCAGTTACACTGATAGACTCTTGCATTAAGATACAATCTGGGCAATGGATATTGCGAAGCATCTAATATTTTTTCGCTTTTCGAACTCATTTGATTGATCAAATCAACCGAATCTGGTACCGAAGACATGTGTATATCGGGGCGAAACAGATTTTTTGGATGTATAGGATAAAAACGAAAAGATTCGAATATATCAAAGAGGTTGATGAGAAGAACAATCGCTATCCCAAGTGTTACTACATAATTTTTATACAAAATAGTTTTATTTTGAAAATAACGCACCAACATTGCGAATGAAGTAGCGGCAAGTAAAAATTGGAAAGGAAACAAATATCTGTAATAACGCGTTACAAGTCCAACAATAAAATAAGACAAAAACAGATATAAAAATGTAATCTCAAATGTATCAAGCTTATTCCTACGAAACAAGAGAAATAATATCCTTCCTAATAAAAATACTTGAGCACCCAACATCACGAGAAACACCACAGTAGGATAACCCCGCGTTCCTTCAATAAACAAATCTGAATAGAAATATGAAACAAATGGATACGTGAAAAATCCACCCAAAATCCATTGTTTAACTGTCATTGTAGTTTGAATCATAAAATTTTGTTCCAATGGTCCTGAAGTCCAAAACTCTGGAGTAGGGAAATATTTTTGAAAAAAAGGGAAAACAGGACTTCCAGTGTATTTAAAAGATCGTATGCCCCAAATTCCCAAAGGGGAAATGATAAGTACCAATAAAACTACAATCAACGTCAAATTTATTTTTTTTCTGGATACCTTGGAAAGGTAAATTACAAATGGTAACAATCCGAGAATTAAAGGAAAATGACGAATACCTGCAGCAAAGCCAATAAATAATGAGGAAGCAAGAACAGATGTTCTGAGATTTTCATTCGACCGGAAAAGTAGAATATAGATAGCCGCAAACACAAGAACTGTAATGAGCAGGTCATAATATCCCGTAGATGATTGAAACCAGATGATTGGGGCAAACAGAAAAATATAAATCAAGTACTTCCGAACATCATGTAATAGAAGATTAGATGCAACAGATTTCATCAGTTTCATGAAGGAAAACAATGGAAGGAGAAAAGCAATTTGAAAACTTTTATACGATCCAATTGCAAAAAAGAAAGAGTAATAAGCGATTGCATTCTGAGGAAATAACGAAGAAATACTTTCCTCAAGAACTGGAAAACCATTAAGCTGCACATACCATTTTGCATTATAAAGATTAGCGTACACACTATCCCAATGAACTTGAGGAAAAGAACTTATTGTGAAACATGAAATTATAATCCATAAGTCAAGAATGTTTATGTCCTTAATATACTCAATAAGTCCTTTGCACATTTCGATTACCAGAGATTTCTTTTTCATCATCGTATATCCAAAAACACATAAAGCAATCATTAAGATGATGTTTGAACTTGTCTGGATATTCAACAATAATCCTGAAAGTATATATATCTCTAGAATAAGAAAAAAACCAAAAAGAAATGCGATTATTCCAGAGTGAATACAAAATAATTTACCAATTAGATATGAAGCAAAGAAAACAAATGCTAAAAACAAAATTGGAATGATACCAAAGTACGAAATAGTCAGTATAAAAAATATTAAGAGCAGTAATATTTGCCCATTTTTCATGTACCCCAGATATGTTTTTGCTAAGTATAAAATACAAGCAATAACAAAAGATTTCAGAATAATATGGGTAATTGGTAAACTTAATAACAATTGAATCACTGGAATTTTGAGCATGAAAAGAAACATATTCCATTAGACTTTCTCAAACACCATTTCCCATCCGTATATGTATCCTTTTTTTGGGGTAAGTTCTTTCCGGAACACGTTGGCAAGATACCCAATTTTTTCTTGTGAAAGAAACTTATTTTCTGGCCACATATAAGTTTTCCAATTGTACAGTTTCTCAAACCACAACCAGTCATCCGGCCATACACGCTTGGAAACAAGTTTCACACCATGCTTTGCAAATTCTTTTTCAACACTGTCATCGGTAAGAAGTTGGATGTGTCCCCCATTATTTGGATGAATAAGGTGATAAAAAATGTCAGTAAAGTTTCTATGATCGGGGAACCCCGCATACACCATGCCACCCTTTTTTAGTAAACGAGCAATACCCTTTACTGTTCCAGGAAAATCGGCAACATGCTCTAACACATGATTTGCAACAACAAGATCAAATTTTCCTCTCCAATCTACGCGCTCGGGAAGGAATTTCCCAAACATCCACAGTCGCTTTGCCCAAAATGGCTTCTCGATTTTTTTTAGTGCGCCAGCATCGAGTTTGTAAATTGAAACATATTTTGGAACATTTTCCGGAAAGAACATTGCATCAATGCCCACAATATGCGCATTACGATCAATTTCAGACCACCATACGCTCCCGTTTGGTCCCGACCCAACGTCAAAAATATGTTTCTTGCCCTTAAGATGGGGGCTTATTGTGACCTGGTTAGATATTTTTTTTATACTCATGTTCTTTGTCATAAAATCCATTATAATGCATTCAGAAATCTCGTAACACAGGTCATTTTGTTTGTTCGTTCAAACATTTTCAAGCATGAATTATGAACATTCAATCGCTTAAACACAAACGTATTCTTTTTACTGGTGGACTTGGTTTCATTGGAAAATCATTTGTCCGAAGCCTTCTTGATGACAATATTGATGTTGTTGTTCTCGATAAGGCGGCACGAAATACAAATGATAAAACCACTCAAGATTTTCAAATTATTCGAGGTGATGTAACTCTAGAACAAACATGGAAGCGTCTTCCTAAGTGCGAGTTTCTTTTCCATTTTGCTGCACCATCATCTGTTATTCTCTTTCACGAAAATCTTAACGAATGCGTGAATACTACTGTCAAAGGATTTGTTCATGCGCTGAACTGGGCAAATAAGACATGCGTAGAAAAAGTAATCTATCCATCATCTGGAAGTATTTTTGGAGAAAATAGTGGAGCATGCTCTGAAGAAACACCTCCTTTTCCACTAAACACTTACGGTCAAACAAAGTTTGCGTGTGAACATATTGCCCGTGTTTATGCAAACGTTGTTCCAACTTTAGGTCTTCGTATTTTTGCTGGATATGGCCCACAGGAAAATCACAAAGGAAATATTGCAAGTGTTATTACTCTATTTCTCAATAAAATATTGTTAAAAAAATCACCCGTAATTTATGGAAATGGTAAACAAACTCGAGATTTCGTTTATATTGATGATATTGTTGACGCTCTTTATGCCTCAATGGATCCTCATATAACAGGGGTTCTTAATATAGGATCTGGAGAAAGTGTGTCCTTTAACGATGTTATACGCACCATAAACATACTTCTTCACACAAACATTAAGCCTACATATATTCAAAAACCACAACATTATCTTCAACATACAAAATGCGATCCATCTCGAATAGAGCATCTTCTTCATCACCCCATGATTCCATTAAAAAAAGGTCTTTCGCGTTATTTAAAAGAATTAAAGGTTATATCGTAGAGATACATCATGAAAAAAGCACAACATCCCACTTCAACTTTTTCATTTCAACAAAAAGTTCATGATCAACAACATGTGATAGATACTCTTTCTCGTCAACTTGCGCAAAAAGATGCAGAAATTGCTGAGCTTCAAGATAATATTTCCAATATTTTACATTCATTTCGGTGGAAAATGATTGATCGCGTCGTAACAATGAGTTATAAAGTCGGATTTCATCATATAAAACATGCTATTAAAAAATTGAGAAAACAAACAGCACATCCCACTAAGAAAAACACAACGAGGCAAGTTATTAACCCTTATCACGCATTAGAACTTCTCAAACCAATCTCCGTGCGTGTTGTACATAAAAATTACGAAAAAATACACATAAAAACAAAATTTTCTTCTGCAACAACAATCTACCAAGAGGGTAAAAATATTCTTCTTTTTCTCAAAAGCATTGAGGATCAGTCGTTGCAACCTAATGAAGTTGTCCTTGTTGATGGTGGATCAACCGACAAAACATTATTTTTCGTGAAACAATTTATGAAAAAAAGTACTCTTCATATTCGTTTATTTTCTGGAAAAAGACTTAATATTCCTCAAGGAAGAAACTGTGCTATAAAAAAAGCACGCTACGAAATTGTTGCACTTGCAGATGCTGGAACTGTTCTTGATAAAAACTATTTCAAAAACCTCATTGGATGTTTCGAAGAACATCCGCATGCAGATCTCGTGGGTGGAATTTTCCTTCCATGTACACAATCTCAGAATACGAATCAACATATTCCAGTTTGGGAATCATTGGACTGGAAAAATTATCTCCCATCAACGCGGTGTATGGTATTAAAGAAATCTTTATGGGAAAAATCTGGTAAATATCCTGAGTATCTTCAAACAGGGGATGATACTCTTTTTGATATAAACTATCGACGATTGTCTAAAGAGTGGGTATTTAATACATCTGCTTCTGTTTTTTGGGAAGCTCCCGTCACCCTCGAACAATCTAAAAAACTTGCCGAAAATTATGGAAAAGGAGATGGAGAAAGTGGAGTTGGAGATTTTTCTTTCTACTCATATCTTGCATTTCATAATAAAAATCTCCCCATACCTGATCCTCTCTCTCGCATGAATTTTTTCCATGGTTATATAAAAGGTCGTGAACGACGAGCTGAAATTGATATTACAATAAGGAAAATCACTGGGCTTGTTCTTATATTGGGAACATATTACATCAATGACTCTAGAGAGAGAAAAACATTACGTCTTGTTCAAGAATATATAAAAAATAACTATAAAATTGTATACGTAAATCTCTTTCCCAGTGATAATGGATTTTTTACAAAAAAATGGATAAATATTGATTATTCTTTGTTGGAACTCTATCACATGAATGATTTTTCATTTCAAGAACTCATCGAGCGATATCGACAAATACATTCAGCCTTACAAATTCTGAGGTGTTCATCGCATGCATCTTATTCCAGCGTGTTTCAAGAAATTGAAAAGTATCAAAACAAGCATAGGTTTCCCAGAAATAGCTAAACAACATAAGGGGAAAATTGCTGCTGAACAATTACAATTGCTGGTTATGATAAAGTCTACAGTGATTCGATCAATTCAATCTTTGTAAGGAATGCTCTAAAATCCTATGCGAAAATAGTATTTCAAGTTATCAAAGTTTGGATATATCAACTTTTTTCTCATAAGAAATAGAACAGGCTTTAATAATCTTCTCTCCCGCTTTCCCATTCCCAAATGGATTTCTCCAATTTTCTGAAACAGTAAGCATTTTTTTTGCAGCCATAAAAATCCCTCGTTTTTTTATCCCAGCAACAATATTTGCACCCACATCCACCGTTTCTGGTCGCTCGGTATTCTCCCGCAGCGTAATACATGGGGCTCTCAGAATACACGCTTCCTCCTGTACCCCACCAGAATCGGTCAAGATAAGTTGTGCATATTTTTCTAATGCGAGCATTTCTAAATACTGAACGGGTTCCATCAAACGAATGTATTTCTCATGCACAACATGTGATGACTTTTGCATTGCTTGTAGTGTTCTCGGGTGTACCGGAAAATATATAGGAAAACCAGCACGAGCAGAAAGCTCCTCAAGTGAGAGTAAAATGTCTGACAATATTTTTGGATCATCTACGTTTGCCGGCCTGTGCATTGTGAGGAGTATGTATCGCTCCTTCGCATAAAACGAATACGTTTTATTTTTCTCAGATTGTTTCATATTTTGTAACACCGCATCAACAATTGTATTTCCAGTCACCACTATCTTCTTTGCATCAATTCCTTCTCCAAGAAGAATCTGTTTTTGTTTCATGGTTGGACAAAACAAGTAATCGGAAAGATGATCCACCACTATCCTATTTATTTCTTCTGGCATTGTTCGGTCATAACTCCGTAAACCTGCTTCCACATGCCCAACCTTAATCTGTAGTTTTGCGGCAGCCAATCCTCCAGCTAATACAGTATTTGTGTCGCCCTGAACAAGTACGATGCTTGGTTTTTCCTTCAATAATATCTTCTCAATACCCTCCAACATGTGGCCAACCATTTTTCCATGAAGAGACTCGTGGATTCCTAAGTTATATTTGGGGCGAGGTAAATGAAGTTCATCAAAAAAAACTCGATCCATTTCAGCCGAGTAATGTTGATTGGTATGAAGAATAAAAAATGGAATTTTACGTTGTTTGCACACACGAATAACCGGAGAAAGCTTGATGATCTCTGGTCTCGTTCCAAGAATAAAACAGATATTGTTCATACCGCTCGTTTCTCATTTCGGAGATGATGAGGCATCCACACAGTATTCCACTTTTGCTCAAAATACGCCTTGTTCTTCTCAAACAAACGAACGTATTCTTGTCTTCGAATCTCATCTAAAGACGTGCTCCCATAATGATGCACAAAAACATCATCAGCTCCAACTAATCGGTATCCCATGCGCTTAACCCTCACACAGTAGTCATCATCCTCAAATAAGGCTTGTCCAAAATGTTCATCCAATTTTCCAACTTTTTTAAACACATGTTTGGGTAATAACCAGCAAAATGCTGCAAGCACCTTCCATTCATTCTCCATTCCCCAATGACTTGCCGTGTACCACAGCGCCTCATCCTCCATTCCATCAAGCGTGATTTTGTTGTATGGAAGTGAAATAAACATTTCATTCCCCGTATTGTTTGTCACAGGACCTACAACTCCAACATGTTTTCTCTGTCCATGAAATATTAACCGCTCAATCCATCCTGGGGTCACAATGGTGTCATTATTCAAAAGAATAATAAACTCTCCTTTTGCTTTACTCATGCCAATATTGTTTCCTTTCGCAAACCCTTCATTTACTTTGTTTGGAATGAAGCTCAACTTATTTTTTTTACAATACTGTTCAATCTTCTTATATTCCTTTTTCTGTGATGCGTTATCAACAACAATAATCTCAATTTCTGGATAAAATGAACGAAGTCGAATACTTTCTAAACATTGTATTGTCATGTCCGCATGATTGTATGAAAGTATAATAATACTCACCTGAGGAAACATTATGGTTTGAACTACATGTTCAAGCATATTTCCACGCATATCCCATGTATTTTTCTTTGCAATTTCTATGCGCTTCTTTACAATGCTATGAGATTCTTTTAGTGCTTTTCTCAAAAATGCAATATATTCTTTATGCGACCGCGCCAAAGAACACACAGCCTTGTATGGAACAAGTTCTGGCAAAGCTGTTGTCACAATAGGTTTTCCAGACGCAGCATACTCAAAAAACTTTACTGGATGTGTTGCTTTAATAAGATCAGACAAAATAAAAGGAATTGTGCACACCGTAAATGCTTTTAAATATGCTGGTAATTCTTCATATGGTTTTTCTCCTAAAAGAAAAATATTTTTTGATCTACCAGCAAGTTCATCGAGTTTTTTATTCATCACTCGACCAATAAAAACAAACGAACACTGTGGAAACGCGTGAGACGCTTTTTCAACAAGGTCAACATCTAACCAGTCTGCAATTGCGCCATAATACCCGATAATTGGAGTTTTTATACTTGCAATGTCTTCTGGTATCACGTATGAATCAACATGCTCTTTTTGAAAATGTTCATACTCTCCTGCATTTGGCAGCATGATAATTTTAGAGGCTTTTTTCTTTTCCACATTTTTTTTAAGATACGAAGAACTCACAAGCACCGCCGAACTTTGATGAATAATATCTTCTTCTATTTTCGAAAGATCTGTGCTGTTTTCTTGAAAACCACTATGCTCATCCATGCAGTCATAAATCATACGCATACCCATTTTGTCTGCAAGATATCCCCAAAAAGGGTGATCAATTTTTGCAATAGGATTGATTGTGCGCGCCGTATAAAGCAACCTCCGCAATGATCGAAACATCCCCTCTATTTCCTGTTTTGTTGGCTTGTCAGAATAAATAAATAAGTTTCTCGCACAAGATAGTTTTATGGTATAAAGATTGTTGTCCTGTTTTTTTACTTGAATTGGTGCAAAAGGCCAATCCGATTCTGGAACAACAATAAACTCATTCTCAATATAAAACACCCGGTGACCTTTTTTTGCCAACTGGAGTGCTAAGTGTTGTGGTCGTTGTGTTCGATATCCATACGAAGTAATTCCAAAAATGAATACGTCACAGTTTTTCGAACTCCGTATTTGATGCCAATCGTCCCATTCTTTTTGTATGGATATAGAAATTCCCTCAGACATGAATGGAAAAAGTAATCCAAGAACATCTCGAACACCTCTACGCATTCGGTAAGGAAACATGGTTTTAATGAGCGATGTCGGAAACAAAAGAATAGCTTTTTTAACATGCTTGATTGCGTTAAAATATTTTCTTAGTACTTTATAATACAACGATTGTTCAATGCTTTTTTTCACCATTTGTAATAATGATATTTCTTTGTTCATACGTCGAAGCATGTGATTGAGTCGCTTAATTTCAGAATACACATCACCCGTAATCAACTCAACGTAATTGCTCCTTCGTAAATCAGGAAGTTGTCTTCTTTCCCTTCCCAAATATTCCATGATGGTGTTATACCATTGCCAAAATTTGAAACTTGATGACTTCTTTATCTCCAACACCTCAGCATACAAACACATGAGATCTTGTTTTTTTTCTTGTACTTCTTGCAAAAGTCTGAAGTATGTTTTGAGAATTGATTTAGGAACGCTTTTTGCCTTGTGGATTTTCATAAGAACGAATAATCTTTCCTTTTTCAATGTGAACAATATGGGTACATATCTGTTTTACTAACTTTATGTCATGCGACACGAACAACAATGTTCCCCCTTTATGTAAATACTCTCCTATCTTGGACAGGCATTTTTTTTGAAACTCTTCATCTCCCACCGCTAAAATTTCATCAACCAACAATATTTCTGGGGCAGTATGTATCGCAACCGAAAACGCTAAACGAAGGTACATACCGCTCGAATAGTGTTTGATTGGTTGATCAATAAAATCCCACAAATCAGCAAAATTTACAATCTCCTGAAATTTTGCATCAATTTCTTTGCGAGTCATTCCAAGAATGACGCCATTAAGATATGCATTTTCTCTCCCTGTAAGCTCAGAGTGAAAACCTGCTCCAAGTTCAATCAACGGAGCAATTCTCCCGCTTGTTCCTATTTTCCCTTCGGTTGGACGAGTTACTCCAGCAATAAGTTTGAGCAATGTAGATTTTCCAGATCCGTTCGATCCAACAATTCCAACCGTGTCTCCTCTCTTTACTTGTAATGACACATCCTGAAGTGCCCAAAACCAATTTCCTCCCTTACCACCGCGAAATAAAGCAGGGATGAGTTCCTTCATCGTTCGTTGTTCTTGTTTGTAAAACAACTTACTCACATGGTCTAGTGATATGACAACATTAGACAACATCTGCAAAAATCCCTTCCAACTTATTGAATATCCAACGCGCAACAATAAAAAATGCACAGGAAACACCTGCAGCAACACCCAGACTTACAAGGTTTGGACTACTTCCCGACAACACGACTTGTCTATATGCGTTAATCAATACCGCCATAGGATTGACTTGGAAAATCCACCTATATTTATCTGGAAGCAACTCTACTGGATATATAACCGGAGTTAAGTACATCCAAATCACAATACCAAGATTCAACACATATTGAATGTCTCTGTAAAAAAGATTACATGCAGAAACAAGTAATGAAACGCTGTAGGTGAATATCTGTTGAATAAGAAAAATCGGAATAAACCAAACGATATTCCAAGTTATTGGAACTCGAAAATACACCATAAAAAGAACAAGAACAATTGATGCTAATGCAAAATCAACAATCTTTGCAAAAATTGTGCTGAGTACAAAAATCTCTCTTGGAAAATAAATTTTCGTGATAAGAGATGCGTTGTTCACCAATACGTTCGCGCTCGATATGAGCGAGTTGGAAAACAGCGTCCAAGGCAAAAGACCAACGTATAAATATAATGCGTATGGCACGCCAATGACAGGAACTCGCATGATATGCGAAAACACAAATGCCATCACAAGCATTTGAAAAAATGGATTTAATATCACCCATGCATACCCAAGAATCGACTGCTTATATCGAGACTTAATCTCACGCTTTGTAAGCTCTGAAAGTAACTCACGATGTCGCATAAACACTTGGAACATACAATCATTGTAGTGGGTTTAACACTGATATGCCACTACTATTTTGCAATTTCTTCATTGTATAAAAATAAAATATGTTACTATACATCCACCCGTATGAAACATTCTTTCTATAAAAATAAAAAAGTCTTTATTGCTGGAGGTGCTGGATTTATAGGATCTACACTTACAAGCAAACTCATTACACTTGGCGCTCAAGTTACCATTGGCGATAACCTTTCAAGTGGCTCACTTGCAAACGTCACGCGCGTGCTTCAACGCAATAACATATCCTTCAGAAAAACATCTTCTGGGTTACGTGTAGATCAAAACCATGCATGTATCCATGTTGATTTTCAAGACTACACACAAGCACTCCATGCAATACAAGATCATGAAATTGTGTTTCACTTAGCGGCAAACATTGGTGGCAGAGGATATATTGCTACGCATCCAGCAGATTGTTGTGAGGGTTTTGCCGTCAACCAAAACGTAGTAAAAGCATCACATCATGCAGGGGTTGATCGTATTATTTTTGCATCATCTGCATGCACATATCCTGTTGATATGCAGAAAACATACAATTCAACATATCTTTTAAAAGAATCTGATGCCATAAAAAATGGGTGGGCAAACGCTGATGAAACATATGGATGGGCAAAACTGATGGGTGAGGAAATGGTACGTGCATACCACCACCAGTATGGACTCAAGGGTGCATCAACTCGATATGTTACCGCGTATGGACCATGGGAAAACGACACACATGCACTCATTGCTTTGATCAAACGCGCAGTTGAACACCAAGATCCATACACTATTTGGGGATCTGGAAAACAAGATCGAGATTTTACGTATGTAGATGATATTGTTTCTGGAACACTCCTTGTTGGCGAAAAAGTAACAGACGGATCGTCGGTAAATCTTGGAACATCCAAACGATACACCATCACACAAACATGTAACATGATTTTTGATCTTCTCAACTGGCATCCCAAAAAAATTGTGTATGATCGCACAAAACCAGAAGGCGTAAAAACGCGCGCGCTCAGCATTGCATATGCAAAAAAACTTGGATGGTCGCCAACATACTCACTCAAACAAGGGTTAGAAAAAACAATTGCGTGGTATCTTGAAAATAAGCCAATATCGGCAGAAACGTTATGAACGATCTTTCTCTAGTTCTTCCTGCATACAACGAACGTAAAACTCTTCCTGTTGTACTGAAAGATTGGAAATCCGCACTCTCCAAGCTCAACATTCCGTACGAGATCATTGTGTGTGAAGACGGCTCAACGGATGGAACAGCTGAATATCTGCGCAAACATGCATCATTAGGAATCGAGCTCTCACAATCCAAAACACGTCGCGGCTATGGTGGCGCAGTGTTGGCAGGTATTATGTTGGCAAAAAAATCACATATACTTTGTATCGATTCCGACGGCCAATGTGATCCCGCAGACTTACCATCTTTTTGGAAAGCGCGAAGCAAGGCTCAAGTGATCATTGGATGGCGCACACACAGAGAAGATCATGTACAGCGCATTATATTTTCAGCACTTTTTAAAGCTTTTTTTACTTTGTTGTTTCCCGATCCGCCCAAAGACCCTTCTGCTCCATTTGTGTTGTTTCAAAAAGCACATATCACACCATTTCTACCACTTCTTACATATTTGCGAGAAGGTTTTTGGTGGGGTTTTGTTGCTACATGTATTCGCGAACACATTTCACTCTGCGAACTCCCCATGCACCATCAACTCCGCCTAGCAGGGGATACACAAGTGTACCAAACAAAAAATATTCCAGGAATTGCTTTGCGAAACGTGTTGGGACTTATAAAATTGCGCTTTGCGCCATCGCCTACCACAACAACACAACTTTAGCGCGACCGAAACCACTCCACCGTTTTTCTTAGCCCATCTTCAAACGCTACTTTTGGTTCCCACCCTAGCGCTTCTTTTGCTTTTGTTGCGTCGGCAAAAAGTTCAATGGGATCTCCCGGACGCGGAGGAAAGTTTTTTACTTGTGCAGTCTTTTCCATAATTTTTTCCAGCAACGCAATCACTTCCCGTACCTCTGTTGCATTCTTTCCAGACAAATTCATGTAATGATATCCTTGCGGTAAATTGAGCGCTAATACATGCGCGCCAACCACGTCATCAATATAAATATAATCACGCTTATTGCTCCCATCACCCCATACCGTTACTTCTGTATCTTGCATGATTTGTGTAATAAAACGAGGAATCGCGTGTGTTTCTGGTTGATGGTCTTCACCTGGACCATACAAATTAAAGTATCGAAGTGCAACACCCGTCATACCATAGGTATACACATACGACGAAACCAATCCTTCCATAGCAAGTTTCGTCATACCGTACGGATTAATCGGAAGCGTACGATCATCTTCTTTAATAGGTGTTCGCACTGGGTTTCCATAAATTGCCGCACTACTAGAGAATAAAAATTTTTGAACATCGTGTTTTCTCATTGCGTCAAGCACAACGAGTGTTCCTAAAATGTTATTTTCAATGTACTTGCGTGGCAACTCAACGGACTCCCCCGCCTCAATATGACTTGCTAAATGAAACACAGCTTCCATGCCTGTCATATGACGATCAACGAGTTGTGCATCAAGCACGTCACCAATAACAGTTTCCGCAACATCACACGGCTTTTTATCAATATTGACCACATGATGCCCAGCAGCAAGTAGGGCACGCACAAGATTTTTACCAAGAAATCCTGATCCGCCGGTAACAAGTATGTTCATGTATCCCTCTCCATTACTCTTTCATTTTTATGCCACCCATCTTCCCTGAAGAAAAAGAATTGTGTTGAGGATAAGAAATACGGTGCTGACAGCACATATCACCCAAAACAATACTCTTCGTGTATTGTAAAGCGTGCTCCACGCAAAAAACAGCGGAAATATTACTAACACATACCTTGGCATACTTTGCAGTGTTCCCGTTAATGGAGGAATAAGAAAAACACTCCAAGAAAACACAAGCTCTGCAAGTGATGTTTTCCACTTTTTGTATGTAGTACATAGTAAAAATACGAAAACCCCAATCGTCACAATAAACTCTTGTGCATACGCATAGTATGACCACGTCCATGTATGTGGTGTGAATAATATACGGATATATCTGTACAAAACTTGCGGAAGGAGAACAAAACGACCACTTCTTCCCGCACCAAACCCTTCCTGCACATGAAGGAAGAACAATGGATCATGAAAAACAACATACAAGTACGTCATAAATGCAAAAAGACCACTTGCTCCAATCACAAGCCATATCACATGCACCCATGGAATTTTTGTGTGTGATTGCTGTTTCCACCAGTCATACATCATGCCTATTGCTATGTACAACACACATGCAACTCCAACAATGCGTGTAGCAGAAGCAAGAGCCGCGCTTACCGATGCGGCAAACCACAGTTTTTTTTGGCTAAAGTAAACAACAAGAAATACGAGTAGCAAAAACAATGATTCTGTGTACAACGCTCCAAAATACAAAGACATTGGACTAATCATCCAAGGAAGTATTGCAATCCACCATGGAAGTCTTATGCGCCGTACACGAAGCAATATGACCCATACGTACAATGCAAAAACAAAACATGTAAAAGAGAGAAATAATCCTCCAAAAACAGGAGAAAATGTATGTGAGAAAATACGAACAAGGATGGGGTACAATGGAAAAAACGCTTGGATAAGTCCTGTCCCTACATATCCTTTTTCCACAATAGTGAGGTAGTGCACGCCATCAAATCCTCCCCATTTTACAAACCATGCCGGACCATATTGCTTCAATACAGACTCAAAATACGGATATGACGGCTCAAATGAAAGTATGCGATCTGAAAACAAACCAACACCAAAAAGAAGTAGTCGTTGAACCAAAACAATGATGATGATGTTTTTGAATAATGTCCAATCAATGCGAATGCCACTCAACCATTTCATGCACGCCTCCATCGAAGAACTACAAGCGCAAAAAACATAAACGAGATAAGTGAGATTGTATTTCCGATTTTTCTTGGAACGGTGTCTTGCGTAAATCGCGTTTCAATAGTGTGTGTCCCCGCAGGAACATCAAATGTAATAAGACCCTTTGCGCGTTTTTCATCAATAACAACCTCTTGTTCATCAATAAAAGTTTTCCATCCTGGAAAAAATGTGGTGGGTTCAATAATAGTATGATCCTTTTCACTTTTGACCGTGTATACGCGTTGCGACCCATTCCAATACTTTTGCGTAAATGTTACGCCCGATTCAATATGAGGCATATGTGACGATAGCTCCGCAATGGCAAGGTGTAGTGTTTTTGGTTTATCTTCATCTAAGATAGTACTCGTAAGAGGGTATGTTTTGTAATAAAAATCTTCATGTGTAAATCGAGGTGAAAACGGGAAACGCAGAAACTGTACAAAAGATACGCAAAGCGTTATGAGCATGATTTTTTGCAACACGATAGACATTTTTTCCATCACCCACGCACTGATAACCCCCCCAAACAATGCAAGAAAACCAAGCATCCTCCATGGAAACTGTACATAGCGGAGAATTGTGATGCGCTCCCACACTGGAGAGGCATATTGAGATAGCATCAACACACTCCCAAAGCCCAATATCCCAATAACAAGTGAAAAGAAACGATCTTTTCTTAGAGTTTTCATCATCAAGACTGCGATAGCACAAGAAACAAAAAAGGATATCCCCACTTGATACGACAGAGAATCAACCGGACCTATGAAAGAATATCCAAACTGCACGGGGGCAAATACGAGTTGACTCAAGGTTGGGAGATGGAGTACATACTCTTTAAGCACCTGTGATGTGTCAACGTTCACTAAATGTTTTTCAAAAAGCGCAGGAATCCAAAAAAATATGGATGCTCCCATCGCTAACCCCATAACTCCAAATAACATGCGATCAAATGGTTTTTTCCAATACAGAAAGATAAGCCATCCCATAATAATCGGCAATAGAAGCATTGTAATAATGTTGTGCGCGAGCATGAGCGCAAACATGCTGACAAATACCCATAGTGCAGCAAACTTTGATCGCTTTTCTCTCCATACATCAATCATCCACACCACGCTGAGTGCAGAAGCATACGCGGCAATCTCACCCACAGCTCCACGAACGTACAGATTTGTGTATGTAAACGGCGCAAACAACCACACCAACACTCCAACAGTTGCGGAACATGAGGTCACTCTTTTGTGTAACATTTCCCACAATGCGATTACGGATAACACAACAGAAAAACTTACGATTATTTTGAGTGTAATTTCAGTTGGTATTTTTATAGCAAGAAACGGAAGCGCCGCAATATTGACCAATGGATAGTTATAGTTAAACACCGGATACCCATATCCAGACCAAAATGAAGGCGCCCAACGCGGAGGAAATTGTCCTTGCCGTAGTGCAACAGCATAGTTTGCAATGCGCGCTAAATGGTTTTCCCCATCATGTGTATATGGAAATCCAGGAAGCCACAATCTATACAAAAATATCGCACACATCATGAAAAGAAAGACATACCAGCGTTTCATGTTGCCATCACCTTTTTATACACCTCGTACGTTGCGAGTGCTGTTTTTTCCCAAGAAAACGTGTGTGCGTGGTGCATGGCGCGTTGCGTGTATTCTGTGCGTTGTTTTTGCGTCAAACAAAGCGCCTTCACCATCCCAAGCGCCATGTCTTTTGCGTCAAGCGGATTCACATAGATTGCACAATCTCCCCCAACCTCTGGCAAAGATGATACACGCGACGCCACAACCGGTGTGCCGCACTGCATCGCATCAAGTACAGAGAGTCCAAAACCTTCATACAATGAGGGTTGTATATACACTGATGCCAATGTACATAGTGCAGCCAAATCCTCTGGAGGATCTTTTGGTACTCCCGTAAGAAAATGAACACGTTCACGTACACCATACTGTTCAATTGCATGATGCAGTGCCTGCCCCTCTGGAATTTGAGTGTGTGTGAGTGAGCGCCCCACCATCACAAAATGGTATGGTTTAGGAAGATACGAAAACGCCTCAATACACCTTGGCAAGTTTTTATTGTAGTTGATATCACCAATATACAACACAAATCTATCTGGTACATTGTATTTTACTTTTACACGTTTGCACACTGCGGCTGATTGTTTTTCTGTTGCAGGATTTCCTGCTAAAAGCGTGGTGTGCACTTTTTTCTTTGAAAGACCAAGGTATTTGATGACATCACGACTTGAGGAATCTGAGTCTGTCACCACAGCAGAAACTGACAACAAGCTCAATTTTTGTTGAAAAAAACGAAACGACCCACGTATTCCTGGTTTGTAATGATCTGGAAAAATGAGCGGAATGGTATCGTGAATCGTCACTACTGTTTTTGCGCTTTTGCGAAATGGAAGTGTGTGGAAAAAGAAATCAAAGAAAGGATAATGAATGATGTTGTATGGTTTACCATCGTTTTCCGTCATCACCTCAAGATTCGGAATGAGTTTTAAGTGTTTGTATAAAAGATCTGTATACACGCCAATGCCGCGGTACCCGCTTAAAGAGTGTAACTGGTGTGTGTCAAGAAGAACTCGCACATCTGTATTGTACCGAGTCATGGTCAGAAGGGAAAGCGGGCGGGTAAGAAGCACTACAACACTACTGCAACCCAAACGCATACTCAAGAATCAACCAGAGATGACGAAATCCATCTCTAAATGTATTCAATTTTGAATATGACTTATTATGTCGTTGTCCATAACTAATTGGCACCTCTGTCATTTTTAATTTTTCTTGTGAGGCACGCATAAGCATTTCTGATGCAAACTCCATCCCTGGCGACTTAAGCTTCATTTTTTCATATGCCAAACGACTAAACATGCGCATACCGCAGTGCCCATCCCAAATATGTGTCCAAAAAAACATGTTCAAAATACACGTGAGTACAGGAACACCAACATACCTGTGAATAAACGGCATCGCTAAAGGATCAATATTTCCTTTGAGTCGATTACCACTTACCAAGTCATATCCCTGTTCAAACTTTGAATACAACAAAGGGATTTCTCGAAAATCATACGTATCATCTGAATCACCCATCACAAGAATATCGCCCTCAGCCTCCTCTATACCGGCCATAATGGCGGCACCATATCCACGTATTGGAACCTCAATCACACGTGCCCCAGCTTTTTTAGCAACTGCAATAGAGTTATCTTGCGATCCATTATCAGCAATAACAACCTCACCATCCAATCCTGTATTCTTTATGCCTTCAAATGCTTTTTTGATTGATGCAGCAAGCGTTTCTTCTTCATTTAAACAGGGAAGAACAACAGAAATACTATGCACTTTGGTGTTTCTTTGCATGCAGATATGATGCCACGACTACTGCCGTAGGCGCAAGGTGTAATGTGAGGCGTGATATTGCAGAAGCAATGAACGACGCTTGTTCCTCTGGAGTAATGGTACAAATCACTATGTACATGATGATTTGCGCAGCCATGCCACCATAAATAGTAAGCAAAACTTTATCTCGAATAAGTGAAGAAAAAAATCGAATCGTTTGTGCAAAGAATGCAAAAAAGATCATGTTCCATTTTCCAAGATTGCGAAATTCCTCACGAAACGCGTGTACACTATAAGTCGCATACTCAACCCAATCGCGTACATAAATCTCTTGAAACTTAAAGTACTGGCTCGTGTCCACACCCATCCACTTCACAATAATCCTCCATGGACCAATACAAAGCATGCCTAACACAAAAATCCATGTGCGAAGTGATTTCTCAAACAAAAATAAAAACCCAGAAACAGCAAGTGTGAATACCAAGCCCTCACTTTTTATCCACGGCAAAAACATCCAGACAAGTAGTCCCATTTTCTTTTGACCTAAAAGAAAAAGCGCGGCACCAGCAGCCATATATATACCAACAAGAATGTCTGCGGTTCCTGCGTACTCACCTGCCATGTGTTCACGAACAATAAAAGAACTGAGAAAAAGTGCAATCCAAAACGCACTTTTTATCCATGTAGTATTGCGCATCACAAATGATCCCAATATCCCAACACATGCAAGGATATATCCAAAAAACACGACTTTTGCCGCGGACTCGCTTGGTTTTGTTGTAATGATCATGGCGTCTGCACCAGAAAGCGGTAGGAGAAGTGGGTATTCGGGATGATTAAAAAACTCAAACGTATGTTTGCGAACTGCGCGTGATTCAAAAAGCGCAACCATTTTTGGTGTCCAAAATGCAACAGAGTCCCACGTGTACATCACGCGTGAAAATTCACGCGTAAAAAGAAGGAGCATCCATACACCAATCATTCCCCACAACACCTTTTCCCCCACATTGTACGTATGTGGAAAAAGTGTGTGACCATACTTCCACCACCCCAAACACGCAATACCAGCAGCAATTCCAAGTGACCATAGTAAAGAAATACCAAACACACTCATGATCGCCTGTGCAAGCGTCACGCTCCCGCCACCAACCAACATCCATACTGAAAGACGAAGAATTGGGTTTGTGTATCGTATTTTTTCATGGTGTTGGATGTATGCATCAATACACGCTCCAACTCCCATAAACACACCAATCACCGCCAAACCAGAGAAAAGATCAGGCATCATTGCTGACCTCCAACGTCAATAAGATATTTACCACCATACTGTGCACGTACACGTGTGTGTGGATACATTTTCATATTCTCTTTATTCACAATTGCGGTGAACTCGCCCTGAGGTAAAGCATCAACCTGTAAAAGAAATGCAGGGTACATATACATTCTTGCATAATGATATTCGCGCGTACTCACACCCAAAATATTAACCACATCACCCTGCTTAACATGCGGATGAAACGCGCCATAATACAAGTCATAATATTCACCAGCTTCGTGTGCTATTTTTTGCTCAAACGGAACCCAAAAACTTTTCATTGATGTTTGGTACTGCGCAGTTTCAAATGTGATGCTGTTCCATATAAAAGGAGCACTCATCACAACAATGAAACCAAACATACACACATCAAAAAAAGATTGAAGTTTTCCGCGTGTACATACACGAAGTGCCGCATACCCACCAAGGAGAAGATAGAACCATCCAAGAAGTGGAAGGAGTGCACTTAACTTATGCATGTTTCTTTTCCCAATACTTCATAAATGCTAATGGATAGTGAAGTCCAGAAAAAAGAGCCCATACAAATCCTGGAAATCCGTCAAGTATTCCTTTATGTCGAAAATACAAAGAAAGAAAAACGCTCACAGGTTTAACCACCATATAATGAAAAATGACTGACGGACCCGTGCCAATTCGATCACGAAAAAGCGCGTCTGCGGTAAGTGATGTATACCGGTTTGCACGCATCAAATACCGCTGAAATGTAGGATCAGCATAGTGGAGCAAATCATGTCGCAACCATCCCACTTTTCCTTGTATAACGGGTTGTTCGTGTATGTTTTTACATGGAAAATGTGCTTTCCCTTTTTGGAATAACCGAATCACTCCATCGGGGTATACCCCACCATGTCGCAACCATCCTTTCAAAAAATAATTGAGGCGCGGAACAAAGTATGCAACAGTCTCACCATCTTGCGTTCCCACCACACCATCACGTGCTTCCACTATCTGTTGGTGACGAAGAAAAAGGTTTGGAATTGATGTGGTGTTGATATGTTCTCCACGCGCAATGTTTTGAATTTCTTTTGCAAGTTCTTTAGAAACAACCTCGTCCGCATCCAGTGCCAAAATCCATTCACCTTGTGCGGCATCAATCGCTTTCTGCTTATTGATATGAAACATGGGAGGATTTGTTGTTCGAATAATTTTTGCATGAAAACGTTGTGCAATTTCGATTGTTTTATCTGTGCTTCCACCATCAACAAGCACAATTTCGTCAGCAAAACCAACAACGCTTTGTAAACATTGTTCAAGCGTTTTTTCTTCATTGAATACTGCAAGCGCGACACTTATCATTATTTTTATCTTATCCTGTTTTATTCACGAGTTCTACGAATAATCATACGACCATCAATGTTTTCTATGATAGCAGCTGCGTTTTGCATGTCGTGCACAGACGATGCAAAAATAAAATGATCAACACGTTTGACTTGTGAGAGACCAATGGCATCGTTGGGGTAATACTCAATTGTTTGACGAAAATCTTTTGGATCTATACCAAGATACCAAGATGGATAGATATACATGTAGTGCACATCCCCAACAATACCAATAGTATCTCCATCTTTGCGATACGACTCTACACGTTGTAGTGTTTCTTTCATATTAGAAAACCATTCGTGTTGCGGGCGCGTTTGAAATGCGTGTATACCATACGATACAGCAACAATCGATTCAAAAAGAATGAATGTACCAACAATGATCGCAATGTTCTTCGCGCGTTTCCACAACACATATATCCCAACCGCCGCACATATTCCACCCATATAGAGAAAGAACAGCATGCGTGTTGCTTGTGGCGCATCAATCGTCACAGCCGATGCCAAAGGACCAGAAAAAAGCAAAAGATATAAAGGAATGCTTTGTGCACCAAACATGTATGGTGCAAACAATATGCCAAGCATCATGATCATGTATATCCCCCAAGTCATGTGTCCCATGCCGGGTGGTTGATGCCATGGATTTGTTCCTCCTCGTTCAACAAGAAATTGAGGATGAAAAGAAGAAATATAGTTTTTCACAATGCGTAAAGGATAAAATACTATAGGGTGTGCAAGAGTTTTACGTATGACATTATTGCCGGATTCAATATATGCACGATGTTGTTCTTCAATGGCGCCAACATCAGTAAAAATAGTAATTCCAGATTTTCCTCGCGTTGCAGGAAGTACAAGAAGAAACGCAACACAAGATATTATCACTATCCCTACAGCATGGCGCCATGATCGGCGAAGAATAAAAAGGATCACAATACAAGGTACAAGAATGAGCGGTGCGTTATACGTAAGAAGTGAAAAAAAGAAAAACGCATACCCAAATGCATGCATCACTTTTGACTGATTTTTACGCAATAGACACGTTACGCTTGCAATGTATAGCGCAAGCGCGAGATTTGCCTCAAATCCAATTCTGCTATAGTGCACTGCCCAAGGACTTACTGCTTGCACTAAGGCTGCAAGAAGCGCAATGTTCTTTTTCCCAAGTAACTCGCACACAAAAATATAGGTAAGTGGGATAAGTGCAATTCCAGCAAAAAGAGATGGAAGACGCACCGCGCTGTTTGTGTTTCCCAATGCAGCAATGAAGGGAATAAGTGTGTAGATATACCCCGCAAGTTTGTAGTCGCCAAACGAACGAAATACAATTGGCCATGACATTCCCCATTCATCTTTTCCAGAACGCATAAGCGAAAACGCGTTATACCCAAGCGCCGCTTCATCGCGGTTTAATCCTGCTGGTAAACTTCCAAATCCAATCAAACGATATGCCGCACCAAGTACAACAATGCTTATAAGCATCCACATGATATGTGACTTATTGAACTTCAACATATCGAAACGACTCCGCAGGGCTTTCTATAATAATATTACTTTCTGGATTATCCTGAAGACGCGAAGCTTCTGCAACATATAAAATGTTTTTCTTGTTCGGATCGATTTTCACATTAGGATCAAATGTAATATGTCGTAATGATTGTTTCATAAAATCTTGTTCTGGAGCATGTTGTACTACAGAAGAAGGAATACGTGCATACCATGCTACCCATAAAAAGAACTTGTCATTTGCGCAAATACGCACTTCCTGTTTTTCATCCATATTGTCGCGAATAAATTCTGCGGCAAGTTTTTTACTCATTGCCCATGACATATATTCGGATCGCTGGGGATAGTGAGATGTGTAATCATGCCAATATGCAATAAAATTCATCAAAATAATAAGACTCCCTAATACCCCAAGGGCGCGCATCCACACGTGTTTATGCATCACAAACGATCCAAATCCTACCCCTAAAATAATCCCATACACTCCAAGCACATTGAGAGAACGGAGCGCGTGCGGAGTGTCGTATGGTACAGACGCTGGCAAAAGACCAAAGATAAACCACACACCTAATATAAGTGCGATACGCGGAAACCGTGATACCAACATATACAATCCCATCATAAAAAATGGCATCATACCCAATAGCATGATGCCAACTTCACCTGTTCCATGGCGCATGTTTGCATCACCAAAAATAAAGAGGTATTGAAGTCCCATATGATCAAAATAGTGCGATACAAGCTCTTTTCCCATCATCACATATCTGTGGTATACCAATTTGGAAATGACATCGTTTCCACTCATCTCACGCAGCGTGTTTGATTGATTCACACTTTGTGCAATATCTAATACATGTCGTGTTGAAAGACGAATAGCTTGCATAGGTGACGCCCATACTGAACGAGACATGGGATATAATAAAAGAAGAAAAAGGATCATAGACCCACCCAATACTCCAATAATTTTTTTCACACTCCATTTTTCTTGCATAAAATACGTGATCAAAAACAATGGGGGGAACACAAACCGAACGCTATAGTAGGTATAAACCGCTAAAGCCCCTACAGCAGCAGAGATAACGTACCACACACTACGTTTTTTTCCTTGCAAAGCACACCATAACGCAGCCAGTACAAGAAATTGACCCACATGCGCCTCAAATGCAGTCCGAGAAAAATGAATACTCCATGGAAGAATCGCAACCATGCCGGCGGCAGAAAGTGCATACCATATTCGATGTTTCTCTTTCTGCAAAAGTTCAAGGGTAATTGCATAGATAAGTACAACTGTCCCAATACCAGCAAGAGTTGAAGGAAAACGCACCACAAAGTCATTCACTCCAAAAAGTTTCATACTTGCTACCGTCAACCAAATGTATACTGGTAATTTGTAATCTCCATATGATGGAAAAATTGGAGTAAACCAAGGACCTTTGTGCATATCTTTCCCCGTATCCACAATAGACCGCGCATCAACCGCAATAGCAACTTCATCAATATACAAACTCCCAGGAAGTTTACCTAAGTCATGCAATCTAAAAAATGCCGCAACGCACATAATGACAATAAAAAGAATCGCCTGTGCAATACGCATACGCTTCATTTCTCACTCTCCCAAATATTCCATATCACCTTCCCAGTTGGCAAAGAAATAGTATGAAGAATTTTTGTAGATGTTGGTGTATACGTTGGTGAGCTTGCAACAAGAAGATTGGACTCGTTTGGGATTTTATCTCCAAATGTGTATGAGCCAAACGCTAAAAGTTCAAGTTGATCTTTGGGAAGTTGACCATCTTGTTGTTGAATTTCTTGTGGATTTTGGTGTGTAAACCATAACGCATATATTGACGGTCTACCCTGCTCACGCGTAACAAAAATGTGTTGCGATGGTTTTTTTAAACGCTCAAGTGTTGTGATGAGTTCTTCATACCCAAACTGCCACTCTTGTGCAGATATTTTGGGATAGATCACAAACTCTGCATGTGCGAACGCAACAAAAAAGAGCGCGCAAATACTTGCCGTAAAACCCCAAGCAATGCCTCTATATTTTTCTTGCACATACTGCACAAGCACCCATATTCCCAATGCACTCACCAGTGTATATGCGGGGGCGGCGTTGAGCATACGTAATGCATGCGGAGAAACTGTGGTTACTGCAACAGGAATTGCAGATATGAGCATCCATGGAATAACAAGAGATCGCAAAAACGTGTTTTGTTTTTGTGCAAACAACGCATACAATCCAACAAGTACAGAAACAAATTCCCAAAGGTACAACGCCCCTGTCATCCCATTGGTGTGGCGCATATTTCCATCACCAGAAAGAAAAAGAAATTGAGGAGAAAATGCGCGTAAATACTGTGAGACTACAGTTTGCCCCATCACCACATATCGATGATGGACGATGCGTGCAAGAAAGGTATTGCCATCAGCCTCACGCAATACGTTACTTTTTTCTATAAGATTTGTTCCTGAAAATATGCTTGTTTCTGCCATACGCTGCGTAATAACAGGATCTTTAACATGAAGTACGATAGGAAGAATGCCAATACATGCAACACCAATTGAAAAAAACACCCATTTTGTACGTCGAATATGTCCCCGCGTATACGCAAGCCATACCATAAGAAGAGGAATAACAACCCGACTTGCATGATATGTATAGAGCGCCAAAACACTCAACAGTGCGGAAATAACAATTGTGTATGACTTTGTTTTTGAGATGAGTAACATGTATACACTCGCTGTTACAAGCATAAGCGCAAAGTTTGCCTCAAATCCAACACGAGATACGTGCACACTCCATGGTTGAATAGCAAAAAGAAATCCTGCAAGTAATCCAAATTTTTCTCCTTTTAGATGTTTCCCTATAAGAAACACGAGATACACGGTGATGATTCCCGCAAGCGCAGAAGGAAGACGAATCGCAAGTGGCGTTTGTCCAAACATTACTAAAAACGGAACAATCGCATAAAAATACAGCGCAGGCTTGTAGTCACCAAAAGATGGAAAGGCGAGAACGGGAAACCAATTCCCATGATAATCACGACCAGTTTTTGAAATAGAATACGCATCATACCCAAGCGCAACTTCTTCCCAATACAATGATGGAGGATTTGTGGAAATATGCACAAGCCGAACAGTGCTTGCTATGCATAGAATAATAACTAGAAGTATAAGCGTATGTTTCCTCATTGTTGCACAATCCTAAACGCTACCTCGCCATTGGGATACAGCACTTCATGCACAATGTGTAGAGCATCGGCTGGAATTTCTTTTGGTGTTCCTACAAAAAGCGTGTTTTTTCGTTGTTTGTCGGACGGCCAATTGAGGTCGCGAATCTCATAATTTGCCAATGCTCCCTGATGAAATTGAATAGGTGTAAGTTTTTTATATAACAAAATATAGATGTATGGCTGACCATATGCACTCGTAAATAAAACTTTGTCTACCTCGCCCTCTTTTTTCCTCGCGTACTGTACAGCTTGTTCATATCCATATTGAAATTCTTTTGCAGCCTGAGTAGATCTGTATGTTTGAATATAGGCCATCACATATGCCGCAGTTTGTACACAAAACACAACCACAAACGCATATGTCATATGTTTGGCGTATTTTAGTTTTTGAATGCTCGCATATGTTTGTACGCACCCCCATGCAATAAAAAGTTGAATAAATGGAATGACGCCATGCGCACGATTACTGTGTGGCGCATCATTAGAAACAATGGCGGGAAACAATCCAATCCCCATCGCAAGAAGAAGCCACAATGCGCTAGGATTTTTTGTTTTCACCGTGAAAATAAGACCTATAATAAGAAAAACAAACTCTGTGTATGTTAAAACCCCAAAGTTCCCTGTCCCATGTCGAAGTGTGGATGTTTGCCCAAAAACAAGAAACGATGGAGAAAGGTGTGCTGCAATATTTGCGCTCACTTGAGGAACCCATACGTGGAGTGGCTTCATTCCTTTCTGATCAAACACCACAGAAGTCATGTAAAACCTCTCCCCAGCTTTCCCATATATTGTTTCTTTCATAAGAGGAAAAAGGAGAATTATTCCAATCGCCCCAGAGAGAAAAATCCATCGCATTGCGTGTTTGATGTATTGTTTTTGCCAAACTGCATAAGAAAGAAAAAGAAGTGGGAGTACCATTTTTGTGCTGTGATACGCATACATCGCCAATACTGCGCATAACGAGGCGCATATATATATCCATGGTTTTTTGCGCGCCGCAAGTAAAAAGGCGACACAAGCTGTTACAAACATAACTCCTATACCAGATTCAAATGCGATTCTTGAAAACTGAATATTCCACGGGGATACCGCAACAAAAAGTGCCGCCAAAGTGGCAATAGACCTTCGGCGAAACAGCTCTATCCCCATCCAATAGGTTAATCCAGTTGTTACAACGCCCGCAAAAGCCATAGGAAAGCGTATTGCAAACGTGTGTATGCCAAAAAGAGTAGTGGAAATTGCGTCAAGATAAATCGCTGCGGCGGCCTTGTAGTCTCCAAATGATTTAAAGGTGATCGGCATTTTCTGAAGCCATTCGTCACGATGGACCGTCACAATACCATACCCATTATATGCAATTGCGGCCTCATCCCACGCTAAACCTGCTGGCAAACTCCCAAGGTATGAAAAACGCAAAACACATGCAACCAAAATCGTGAAAACAAGCGTGAAATGTCTTCGAAAAAAGGCTAAGATGCTACTTTTGCTCATACGTACTCCTGTTCAAGTTTTCGTACTTTTTCATAACTTCTCGATCAGAAAGAACAATGTATTTTCGTGTGTTCCAGCGAGAAATCATCACTTCAGTCAATTGAAGCGTAGCCTGGATAAACCCTAAAATGAGTAAACCATGTGATCGATATCCTCCAATAATTAAATGATAGGGTAACCAACATATATGCGAGAGAAAAATAGACACATCTGTGACGTTTTTCCACATAAAAAGAAAGCCATTTTTGTACGACATTACTTGAATACGCTCATCACCAAATGTCGACATATTTGTCGTCTCGTGATCATGAAAAACTCGTGCTTTTGCTTCAAACCGCACAACATATCCTGCTTTCCATATACGATATCCCAAATCAATGTCCTCAAAATATGCTGGTCGAAAAGCGTAGTCCATACCCCCCAGCTTTTGCCATATCGACTTGCGCACCATCATGCTTCCAGCCGTTGACCACATGGTATATCCAGATTTTTGTGATGCAGCCCTGGCGTGTACAAACATTCCTCGAGCAAATCGCGCAACACTTTTTCCACTTGCCACACCCTGTGAATCGTGTTCTAAACAACCCACCGCTGCTACTCGAGGATCATGAAAATGTGGCAAAACATGACCGATCAAATCTTTGGGAGGAGCTACATCGTTGTTTAATAGCAGCACATACTCATGTTTTGCCTGATCTACCCCATCATTACACGTTCGACCAAAACGCTTGTTTGTTACATGAGTAATAACACGAATTTGAGGATATTCCGTCTTTAAAAATGCAACAGATGCATCGTTTGATGCATCATCCACGATGATAAGCTCATCCCCATCTCGCATACACGCAAGAACGCTAGGAATATGCTTTTTTAGCACCTCAAGTCCGTTGTAGTTTGGAATAACAATACTTACGTGCATAGCATCTCTTTTAGAGTAGCATCAAATCGTTCCCGACTAAACTCCTGCGCGCGCGTTTGCGCAGCGTTGCTGAATATTTTTTGCAACCTTGATGAGTCAATAATTTTTCTCGTGTACTTCAAAAAATCTTCTTCTGTTTCACATAAAAACCCATTAATTCCGTGTTGAACAATCTCCGGCAACCCCCCCTTATTCACTACAACTGGAACAGCACCACACGCCATTGCCTCCAAAGGAGAAATCCCAAAATGTTCCACTTGCGTGGGATGTTTGTATTGATCTACTCCAAATCCTGCGGCATGCCAATACACCAATGCATGCTGATAGTACTGAAGAAGCATCTCAAAAGATGCATCATGAAAAATCTTGATAGGATACCCTTTTGCCTCATGCGCAACACGTTGTGCGTATGCATTGTTATCCTCTCCAGGATCAATAGTGCCAATGAGAATGAGTCGCCACCCTTCAAGAAGTTTTTCATCAACCATACGCTTAAACATACGCACCATAAGATCTTGCCTTTTACAATGAAGGCCAGATTTTTCTCCTGTAAAAAACCTCCCAACAGAAAGAATAATCTGTTCTTTTTTCTCCGGAGTAAAAACACTTGAGTCCACATACGGATAGTGAACATACTGCACTTGAGTCTTCCAGGAGCGCTCAATGCATTCTTTTGTGAACATTGAGTTTGCATTTTTTATATTCCATTGCGTTAATTTCATCCTGTTTACAAACCCCTTTTGCGCAAATGTAAATGGAAACTGTATATGGGCAATGTTTTTTCGCGCTCCACTCAAGAAAAAACTTCCGTCGGTAAGGTAGTACATCACATCAAATTGGGATGTTTCTGCAATTTTTTGGATAACATTCTTGCGCGTTCCCAGTAGTGTTGGTTGAAAAACAACGCGAGACAGATTCAAATGAAACGCCCGTTCATACTTTTCACGCACACGTTTCATGTCTTCATATCCAGGCATAGGTCGCACTAAAACGACAGGATGAGCATACGAAGATACACTTTCAGCGACAGAAAAAAAATACCGCTCACCACCACCAGTGTGTTCGGGAACATATGGAGAATATAACCCTATGCGCGTTCTTTTTCCCATAAATGTGCAACATCTTTCTCAAACTTCTCGTATGTCTCCTCTAAACTTGGCATCTTTTGTAGTTCCCATAAGTATTCATACACAAAAAACCTATTCCAAGATTGCACCATTGCCTCAACCATTCCTTCCATGCCATCCTTGTATGCCTTGAGCACAAACACTCGATGACAAAAGTCCCATATCACAATTTTTAACAAACGCAGTGCGGTAATAGGAGGATGTTTTGCTTCAAAAAGCAAGCGAGCCTCTATGTTTGTCCACTCCAAAGATTTGCGGATACCATCCGCCATGTTGCGATGCGTAAGGTGAATAAGTGGTTCAATAAGATCCCCGACCTCACCAACAACATGTGCATGTTCGTGCACTTTTCCATCCCACTCCTTTAGACTATCTGCACGAAAAAGGCGCACAAGTGTGTCGTGTTGCCATCCACCATACTGCATCCATTTTCCGTAGTGAATGTTATTGCGCTTCAATCGATATGCAATCGGCTTAAATGCCCCCTGGATGACGTGCATGATGTCTCGTTTAAGCGCTGGAGTTGCACGTTCATCTGCATCAATGTAAAAAAGCCATTCACCTGTTGCTTCCTGCATGCCAAGATTGCGAAGATCTGCAAATGTTGCGTGTTCTGGAGCAGAAACCACCTTTGCCCCCTGATGTTTTGCGAGAGATACAGTATTATCTGTTGATGCATGGTCAACGACATACACCTCGTCACACCAACGAAGCGTATCTATACAATTTGCAATCATTGCTTCTTCATTGCGGGCAATAATGATTGCTGAGATGCGTGCTGCAGACATAGTACTTCCTATTGTAGCGGATTATGGGTCACGTTGCAGTCGATTAAATAAAGCATTGACAGCATATCCAAAACCATCGTGTGGAAAAAGCATGCAGTGAAGTTTCTGACGAGAACAATCGTACGTACTCCACGCTTTTCCTAATACAATACCTTGATCATCAAGTGTGAGAGAAAGACGAACAATACCTGGTTTTTGTGGATACACATCAAAAAAATACATACCTTTTGAGGAATCAAGCGTAATGTGCTTCCATCCACATGCAGCACCATTACATTGAACTTCGGGATCACGATGAAGCTGAGCAACACGACCGTATGTATCACGTATACCAACAACAATGCGTATGGGATTTCTGCCAAAACGAGAAACAATGTTGTGAATGTATGCAAATGAAGTATTGGTACTCATAGGAGACGTATTTTCTTCAGGAAAAGTCCATGGCGAGATTTGATGTGTTATATGCTTGAGAGTTATACGTATTCCCACGGGAGTTGGTGTTTGTATGATCTCAACATCCAAAGGCATTGAGGCTCGTTTTTGCTCATCATTCCACACAGGATTATGCTTTCCAACATACGTGATGTCTTCATTTCCCAGATACAATGACACCTCTCCATCCAAAGAGGTATAAAAAAATCGATATCCCTCTGGAGTTTTTTCTATTTGAATGTTTCCTTGCACATTTGGAAAACGTAGTGCTAATGGTGAAGCATGTATATCTGGAAAAACGTTAGATGTATCTGAAGTTGTACGAAAATTTTTCCCTCGAAAAGAAAACATAAACTTTTCAAGCCAATTCCTTGGAATTTGAATAACATCTTCTTGCGTGCGTATTCTAGAGCCATCTATTGCAAATGGAACAATCCAGTATCCATGCGACGTTGGAAGCGCTCTATCCTCATATGGATCTGTAAACGATTCGTCATACATGCGAAGATCTGTAAGCAAAAGAGCATCGTTTTTGTGTAACAAGCGTGCTCTATATGTTGGCGTTGTTACCCACCACGTTTCTCCATCATTTGAATCCATTGCATTTATGTCTCGCTTTCCATATGTAATGCCAATCGTTGGCGGCGCTTCTTCTGAAGCTACTCGTGCAGTTTTCACAGTGAAAATATTTTTATACTCCTCTCTTATACTCGACAAAAAGGAGAGTTGTTGTACAAACTCTTGTTGAAAATGCATATCCATAGAGTTCTCTATTCCCAGAACAACAGTTTGCGGTGTTATTTGCCCAAGTAACGATTGGTGCATAAGAGCCTGTTCAAAATCTTTTCCATGCTCTATCCTAAAGGGATATGAGAAAATCCTATCCAAGCGATATTACTCGCTCACAGTTTGAAAAGATTCGACCGCTTCTTGAAGGAGCCAGAAAG
>Ga0172369_10001386_pt1 | contig 34908 bp, 45 predicted proteins | sample LakKiv25m_FD_114539 | JGI IMG/M metagenome (GOLD analysis project Ga0172369, IMG submission 114539) | Freshwater microbial communities from Kabuno Bay, South-Kivu, Congo - kab_022012_11.25m | ecosystem: Environmental > Aquatic > Freshwater > Lake | place: Democratic Republic of the Congo... | reverse complement strand
TTTAAAAACACTTTTTAACAGATTAAAATATGCCTACATCGTATAACGGCTAGTACACTACCCTGTCACGGTAGAGACCCGGGTTCAATTCCCGGTGTGGGCGCTTTCTTTCATTAGATTTAAATAATAATTTTAACAATGCATTTTATGGGAGATGAAATTAAGGGCATTGTTAATGACAAGTTTTTAGATAGAAAAGCATCAAATAAAGTAATGAGCATATCTGCCGTGATATTCGTTATTGCGATGGTTGGATTATTTACACAAGGATTTGGGATTTTAAAGGATAAAGATGTAGGGATTAATCTTACGATAGGAGATGCGCCTGTACTTGGTAATCTTGATGCCCCGATAACTATATTTGAATTTTCTGATTTTTCATGTCCTTTCTGCGCGGCTGCTAATGGTTACAATGAAGAGGCAATTGCTCTTCTTAAAAAGTCTGATGTTAATTGGGAGGCAGCAATGCCTAAAGTTATTGAAGAGTATGTCAAAACTGGGAAGGCTAAAATTGTGTTTAAGTATGCGAGAGGACATGGAACAGGACAAAGTGCACAGATTATTGGATGGTGTTTGAATGAGCAAGGATTGTTCTGGGAGTTTCATGATGCTGCTTTTGCAAATCAGGGAGATATAAGTAATTTTGATAAAATGAAACAGGTTGCATTGAGCTTAGGGGCAGATAAGAATTTGCTTGATTCTTGTTTAAGTTCTAATAAATATAATTCAAAATTGAACGAAGATGATAATTATTCTAAGGGTCTTGGTGTTTCTGGAACTCCAACTTTCTTTGTAAATGGGGATAAGATTGAGGGGGCACAGTCATTTAGTGTTTTTAAAGAAGTTATTGATAATACTTTGAATTATCGATAATTCTGATGATTATAATAATATTTGTTCAGAATTCTCGAATAAGACAATTCTGTTGATTGGAACACTTAAAACAGAATTGTCTATAATTGGAAAGATTTAGGATAGATTTTTAAAGGGTATAATAATTGGTTTTTGATGAGATTAACACGATTGACTGAATCTGAAGATTTTTATGATGCCGATGCTCAAAGGGCGAGTGGCAAAAGTTTTAGAGTTGCATTAGTCGATAATTCCTCTCCTGCGACTAGCATGGGGGATTTTGCCAGATGGGATGAAAGGACTAAAGGTGAAAACGGCATTCTTTTGTTATCTAACGTACGTTCTGTAGGAAAGGCTATGGAATTTTCTAATGGTGAGATGAGTAGAAAACAGCTTGTTGAATTATGTGAATCTGGGAGATTTAGCGGACAGAAAGATTTTATGCTTGGCTATGCCGAAGTTAAAGCTGGAAAATATCAAGTTTACAGATTGGAGGAAGATTAAAATGAAACTTGTTTCTACTCTCGCATCTTTTCTTGTCCTATTTAACGATGAGGCATTTAAGATTCTACCTATTCCTGAACATCTGATGTTTGATAAATTTGAAAGTTCTTTAAGTGGGAGAGATGATTTTGATGAATCTGAAAGGCAGCAGAGAGATATGAGATATAGGCTGCCTCTTCCAAGTTTAACTATTGAATATAAGAATTAATTACTTTTTTTCTTCAATCTTTAATTCTTGTTGTCCGACTTCTGGGATTTCTTCTTCTCTTGGAACAATAACAATATCTGCGACTCTGTCTCCATCTTTTAATTTAACTACATGAACTCCTTGTGTGGCTCTTCCCATTACTCTTAAATCTCTCATTGAGACACGAAGAACCATTCCTTTTGTTGTTGTTGCTATAATCGAATCTTTTCCATTTACTGACAGAGAAGATATTACATCTCCTGTTTTATCAGAAGTGTTGAGATTAATTACTCCTTTTGCTCCTCTACTCGTCTTTCTATATTCATCTAATTCACTTCTCTTTCCAAATCCTCTTGATGTTACTGTTAATATTGTTGTCTTATTATCTTTTGGAAGTGCTTCCATAGAAACAACTTCATCACCCTTTGATAATTCTGCTCCTTTTACTCCGTAACTTGCTCTTCCCATTGGACGGATTTCTTCACTGCTAAATCTTATTGCTTGTCCTTTCTTTGTAATAAGCAATACTTCTTGATGGTCTTCAACTATCTTTACAGAGATTAACGTGTCTGAATTATCTGCAGGAAGATTGATTACTCTTACTCCTGCGTTTCTTGGCTTGCTTAAATCAACTAATGGAAGTTTCTTTACTAAACCTAGCTTTGTTACAAACATCAAATAGCCTTTCTCGAAATGTTTAACTGCCATTGCATTTGTTAGTGTTTCATCTCTTAAATTGAGAAGATTAATCACTGCTTTTCCTCTTCCTTGTCTTTCTGCTGTTGGGACGTCATTAGCTTTAAGCCAATGGACTCTTCCTCTTGAAGTGAAGAATAATAAGTAATCATGTGTTGAACATGTAATTAGCTTTGTTACAAAGTCTTCTTCCTTTAAGTCACTTCCTGAAACTCCCGAGCCTCCTCTCTTCTGCTCTCTATAAGACTTGACATCTACTCTCTTCACATATCCTGCGCTTGTAATCATTACTACTACATCTTTCTTTTCAATCAAGTCCTTTTCTGTGATTTCTTCTACCCTTCTTAATATCTTACTTCTTCTTTCATCGCCGTATTTATTCTTTATCCCCTGAACTTCTGACTTGATGACTTTAAGTATTTCTTTTTCATCTCCGAGTAGTTTTCTTAATTCTGCAATTTCTTCATTCAACTTCTTCTTTTCATCATTAAGCTTTGAATCTTCTAATCTTGTTAATTGCTGTAATTTTGTTTCTAGTACTGCCTTTGCTTGTCTGTCTGTTAAGTCAAACTTTTTCATTAATCCTTCATGTGCTTCTGTTGCGTTCGCACTCTTTTTAATGAATTCAATTATTTTATCTATGCTCTTTAATGCTAATAATAAACCAAGAACAATTTCTAATCTATCTTCTGCTTTCTTCAATTCGAACTTGCTTCTGTTTCTTACTATTAATTGTCTGTATTTGACATATTCAGCTATTATATCTCTAAGATTGAGAACTCTTGGTTTGTTTCCTACAAGAGCGAGCATGTTTGCATCAAAGCTTGTTTCTAAGTTTGTTGAAGTGTATAATTTGTTTAATGTGAATTTAGGGTCAGCTTCTTTCTTTAATTCTACAACTACTCTTATCTTACCTCTTGCAGATTCGTCTCTTAAATCATAAACATCTGGTAGTTTCTTTTCTGTTGCTAATTTGGCAATATTTTTTACTAAATCTGCTTTGTTAACCATGTAAGGGATTTCAGTTATTACTATTGTGGGCCTTCCTTTTATCTCTTCAATAGCTGTCTTTCCTCTTATGATTACTTTTCCTTTTCCTGTTTTGTATATCCCTTTTATTCCTTCTCCGAATATTGTTCCTCCAGTTGGGAAGTCAGGACCTTTTATTATTTCTGATAAATCTTCAGAGGTTACATTTGGTTTGTTTATGTATTCAACAATTGCATCACACACTTCTGTTAAATTATGTGGTGGGATGTTTGTCGCCATTCCGACTGCAATTCCTGTTGCTCCATTCAAAAGAAGGTTTGGCAATTTTGCGGGAAGTGTTTCTGGTTCTTCAACTGAATTGTCGAAGTTAGGGCGCATCTTTACTGTTTTCTTTTCTATATCTTCTAATAATTCTTGTGAAATCTTAGATAGTTTGGCTTCTGTGTACCTCATTGCTGCCTGTGAGTCTCCATCAATGTTTCCAAAGTTTCCTTGCCCGTGAATTAATGGGTATCTTAATGAAAAGTCTTGAGCCATTCTTACTAATGAATCATAAACTGCGATGTCACCATGAGGGTGGAATTTTCCTAGAACTTCTCCCACAACTGCTGCAGATTTCTTAGTCGGCTTAGATGCATCTAAACCAATAGAGTGCATTGCGTAAAGAATTCTTCTGTGTACTGGTTTTAAACCATCTTCTACACTTGGAAGAGCTCTGTCTACAATGACTGACATGGCATAGTCAATGAATGACTGCTCCATTTCTTCAACTATCTCTGCTGCGGCTACGCCTTTTTCTAATTGGGCTTTGCTTCTTCTTTCTTCTTCTTGTTTTATTGCGGCTTCTTCAGCTTTCTTTTCTTCTCCGTTTTTTTCTTCTGCCATTTTTATTTATTCCTTGTTTTTGATTTAGTTGTGTTTTTCATTGATTCTTTTATTTCTTCTAAATCTTCTTGAATTAATAGGTTTTCTTCATCATCATCTTCGTGTGGCTTTTCAGGAAATGCCCCTACATATCCGCAGTCTACACAAATCCAACTTCCTGTGACTCCTCCTGCAACCATATCTACATTTTCGCTGTCGCATTGAGGACATACCTTCTTTCCTAATATCTTCATTTTTGTCATCTAATCAACTCCAATTGAGGACACAAGTCTTCTATTTTCTTAAAATTAATTATTTCATGGGCGGTTCCATCTGCTATTCTGGTTTCGACTCCTGCTTTTAATGCTAAAATTATTCTTTTTTCTTTGGCAATAGCATACCCTACTTCCATTAATGTGCCTTCACTTTTATCATTAGAGTTAGCAAGTATTAAAATGGAATCACATTTATCCATCTCTTCAAGTGCATTACTTAATATTTCTCCTTTAGACTTTCCTTTTGTTTTATTATTAAGGAAAGTGCAATAGTAGTTATGTCCTGCTTTTTCTAGGGATTTGCCTATCTTTTTCATGGTTTGCTCTAATTCTTTTGGTTCTTCTCCCGTGACTTTATGTGCTATGAATAATTTCATTTTAAATGTCCAACTGGGCTTCGTGAGCTCTTTCGGCAATAAACTGTCTTCTTGGCTCTACGTCGTCTCCCATTAATTTTGAAAATGTTTCGTCTGTAATGGCAGCATCATCTATTGTAACTCTGTTTAATAATCTCGTTTTAGGATTCATTGTAGTTTCCCATAATTGCTCAGGGTTCATTTCTCCTAATCCCTTGAATCTTTGTACGTCAACATTTCCACCCATCTTTGAAATAATCTCTTTAAGCTCTTTATCGGAGTAAACATAATGGTCTCCTTTCTTTCTTACTCTATATAATGGGGAAACTGCGATGTATACGTTTCCGTTTTCAATAAGCTTAGGCATAAATCTAAAGAAGAACGTTAATAATAATGTTCTAATGTGCGCTCCATCTACATCCGCATCAGTCATTATTATTATTTTTGCATATCTTAGTTTTTCTAAGGCAAACTGTTCTCCTATTCCTGTTCCTATCGCAGTTATTAAATTGACAATTTCTTCTGATGAGAGAACTTTAACCTGATTTGCTTTTTCTACATTAAGTATTTTACCTTTTAATGGCAGAATTGCTTGGAATTCTTTATTTCTTCCTTCCTTGGAACTATTATGTACAAAAACTCCTGATGCCAAAGCAAAGTTATGTGTGCTTGGAACTTCAATATCGTAAACATCTATCTTTTCTTTTATCATCTCAATTCTCTTTATCTTATGGTTGTAAAGTCCAACTGCTTCAATCATCTTTTCATTATTATCGTTAAAGAATCTTGAGCAGAATTCTTTCATGCTTAGGATTGACTTATCATTATTTTTTACTCTAATAATGTCAAATTCTTTCAAACTTCCATCATTTTCGATAACTTTTTTCATCAAACTTATTGTTTTATTATAATAGGTCTTGTTATAAGTTTCTTTTCTCTTTTTCCTAAACTCTTGAGTCCATTGCTCTTTAGTTTTTTCCCGTCTCCATACCAAAAGAACTTCATCTTTCCATTGTTCTTTAGCCAGATTTGAAAGGTACGCCTTTGCATCTGGATTCTCTTCAAAGAACTTTCTAACTTTTTCTGCAGCTTTTGTCCTATTTTCTGGATTTGCCCAATATTCTTTTTGACTTTTATTTAACAATTCGTTATTCTTTTTTCTATATTCTTCGTTTGAATTATAAAACTCCAAAAACTTGTTTATCATAAATTCTTTGTATTTTTCGTCTTTCCATAATTCCTTAGAATTCTTGCTCATCATTTCTCTTACTTCTGGTTGTTTAGCCCAAGCTTTCATCTTTTCCTTGTATTCTGGAGTTTGATGGGCTTCGGCTGCTTTTCTCTTTGTTTCTTCACTATGTAATGTTTTTGTCAGAAGTTCGGTATGAAGAATTAAATGCTCATCTTTAGGAATTCTTATGATATTTGTAGGATTATTATTTAACTTATTAAAATCAATATGGTGTCTTGCATCTCCTTGTTCTTTTGCATATAATTTATTTTGCAAATTATATTCGTCAGCAAGCATATGTGTAAATATCCATATTTTATTTTGGTCCCAAACCATTTCATACCCATCAATTGTTATTCCTCCACCAATTTTAGATATTCTTTTATGAAGAGGCATCAATGAGTCTTCTTTTGTTAAGTCCTTAGCTTCTTTGTAACTTCCATCCCTTAACATAAACTTGTGATTTGGAGTACAGATAATTTCCTCAGCATTATCCAAAACAACCTTAATAACTTCTACATTTGTTTTGGTTTTTCGTGAATTGGTTATTTTTTCTATTCCGATACTTCCATTTGTTCTAATAGTATAGCAGAAGTTTTGCTTTCCTTCTTTCTCTTCCTTAACTAATTCTTCAAATGATAAGCTTCTGCCATCCGCTAGTGCAACTTTCGTATTTCCAGAAAAACATCCTGCGGCAGAATCTCCTTCTACTATGAATAATTCAGATAATTCTGTTTTATTGGAAGAACAATCTGCTAATTTTCCTGGTAGACCGCCAACTGAAAATGCGTTCTTTCTTCTTACTAATTCTTTCGCTTTCTTTGCCGCATTTCTTGCCTTCTGTGCTTCCAATGCTTTTTCTACAACCCTTTTTGCTACTGTTGGGTTTTCTTCGAAGAAAATTGATAATGAGTTCATTGCTACGGCATCAACGATTCCTTTAACTTCGCTATTACCTAATTTTGTCTTTGTCTGCCCTTCAAATTGAGGTTCAGGGACTTTAACAGAGATTATTGCGGTTAAACCTTCTCTTACGTCATCCCCAGTAAGAGTTTCATTTTTAACTAAATTATTCTTTTTTCCATATTCGTTTATCGCTCTTGTCAATGCGGTCTTAAAACCAACCACATGAGTCCCACCTTCAACTGTGTTAATCGTATTTACGAAACTTAATACGTTTTCTTGGTATCCAGAATTATATTGGACTGAACATTCTATTGTTACCTTATCTTGTTCTTTTACGAAATAGATTGGTTTAGCGTGAATTGGTTCCTTTGTTTTGTTTGCCCATTTAACGAATTCTATTAATCCTCCTTCATAATGAAATACTTCCTTTTTTCCTGTTTCTTCTTCTTTAAGGATTATCTTTAAGCCTTTGTTAAGGAATGCAATTTCCCTGAATCTTGCTTCTAGAATTGAGAATTCGAACTTTGTTGTTGAAAATATTGTATCATCTGGGAAGAAGGTTATTTCTGTTCCTGAATCTTTCTTTTCACATTCTCCTTTAACCCTTACATCTGCTAATGGTTTTCCTATCTTGTATTCTTGGAAGTAAATCTTTCCGCTTCTTTTTACAGTTACTTTCATTAGCTTAGACAATGCTGCAACTACTGAAATACCTACCCCGTGTAATCCTCCAGAAACGGTATAAGAGCCTTTGTCGAACTTTCCTCCTGCGTGCAATTTTGTAACTACTATTTCTAAAGCTGACTTTTTGTATGTTGGATGTACTTCTGTTGGGATTCCTCTTCCATTGTCCCAGACAGTGACTGAACCATTCTTGTTTATTGTGACTTCTATTGTATCACAGTGCCCTCCCATCGCTTCATCTACCGCATTATCAACTATTTCCCATACTAAATGATGCAATCCTGTCTTACTTGTGCTTCCAATATACATTGCAGGCCTAAGTCTGACGCCTTCTAACCCTTCAAGAACCTTAATTTTCTCTGCTGAATACTCTTTGCTTGCTTCTTCTTTTGCCATTAATTATCTCGTTCCTCTTTGACTTTTGCAAAAATGCAACTTGCTTTATAAACCTTACTGCACTAAAATGGCTATTTGTCGACGATAAAATAGGTTTTAGATATTTTAGTTAAGGAAATTTAAAAAAAGGCGAAAAGAAAAACTAATTTATTAAAATCCCAAAAACAATAAGATTTATATACTTTCACATCTTACACAGATTACACAGGAAGTAATAAAATGCCAAATATAACTTTATCAATTCCAGAAGAACTGAAGAAAAAGTTAGATTCTATGCCAGAAGTAAATTGGTCTGAGTCGATGAGGGAGTTTTTAATGAAAAGGGTAAAAAGAATGGTTTTGCTCAAGAAAATTGATAGACAATTGGAAGATTCTGAATTTACCGAAGAGGATGCTGAGAGGTTAGGAGAACTAGCAAAACAGAATAGACTTAACAAATTAAAAAGAGGAGTATAATGGAACTTGTTGTAGATACTAATACTTTGTTTACACTATTTTGGAAAGGTTCTTTGATTAAAAAATTATTAATTGCGGGGCATAATTTATATTCTCCTGAATTTGCACTTGATGAGATAAAAAAGCACAAATTAGAGATAATTAACAAGGCAAAGATTTCTTCAGATACATTTGATGAATTAATTATTGATTTGTACGATTTATTGGATTTTGTTCCATTTTCTTATTATTCTGATAAAATTTCAAAAGCATTTCTACTACTCAAAGAGCACCATAAAGATGCTGATTTTCTTGCATTGGCATTAAAGCTTAATGCTTCAATTGTTTCGAATGATACAGAATTACTAAAACAAACTGCAATTGAAGTATATAATAAATCAAAGTTCTCGATGTTGTTTTAAATCAGAATATAATTACTTTTTAGCTTTAGCTTTTTCGTGAGCTTCATTCTTTGCTTTTAATCTTGCTTCGTCTTCTTGTGTTTTCTTTAATGTTAACTTGTATGCTTCTGTCCATTTGACTCTTCTTTTATCTCTTCCTAACTTTAATGCGTTTTTTCTGCATTTTTCCGAGCAGTAATAATCAATAACTCCGTCATTTTTAATTAAATGAACTCCCTTGAAATCAAATTCTTCTCTTCCGCAGAATACGCACTTTGTCATGCGAAGCAATACCTCCTATTGCGAGCACAAGCAAAACTTTGTTTTGCTGTGCAGAAAAATCCATAAAAGATTTTTCTTGCATTCAAAAATTGATAAATTTTTGTCATTATCTAGAACTTCCTGGGGATTTTCTCTCCTTCATAATCTTGAAACTACCCTTTATTCTTCTTGCTTCGATTTCTGTCTCTCTTAATGTTATTAAATCTCCTATTTTAACAGGACCTTTGATATTTCTTCTCATACTTCTTCCTTCGTTTCTTCCTGATAGAATTTTAGCTTTAACTTGAGTAACTTCTCCTCTTGCTCCTGTTCTTCCCACAAACTCTTCAACTAATGCGTTGACTGCTTCTCCACTAGTCAAACTCATCTTAGTGGTTCCCTGTTGACCTTGCTCTTGCGACTTGTCCTTTACCTTCTGTTGTTTTGCCATTTTAGATTATTATTTATTTTTTAAATTAGCAATATCTTTCTCAGCTTCTCCAGCATTTATAACTGCAACTGCTGCGGCATTAACTTTTATACCTACAGCAATTCCTAGTTTTTGCTTAGAGTCAACTTCGTGGCAAGGAATATTTTTTTCCTTGCAGATAACAGAAAGGTGAGAGACAATTTCTTTTGGAGTAACATCTGCAGCATAAACAACTAACTTGGCTACTCCAAGCTCAGCTGCCTTTGTCGCTTCATTTACTCCCTTGTCAACTTTTCCTGTTTTTCTTGCTCTTTCAATGATATTATAGAAGTCCATATTTGGCCTCCGTATTTAGTTTAATCCTTTCGGATTAGGTTACCTCATCGGTTGAATATAAGTTCAAAACAGGCTTTATAAATCTTTCTTGAAAGAAAGGTTTAATTGATTTGTTATTTTATTATCGGAAAAGTTTATTAAACTGATAGATTATTAGGCAATATGTTTCAATGGATTCAAAGAGTACACGCATTTTATGCAGATAAAAAGGCACAAATAGATTTACAAGTTGAGCAGACTAAGAAATCCCAAGAGATGTATCAAACTAGACTTTCCCCATCTCTTACAGATGAACAAAAAGCAAGATGGTTTATCGGAAAACTTGAAGATGCCCTGCAAGGGGGGAGAACTACCAAAACAACGACAGATATTTACGATCTTCAAAGTTATTTAAATGATCTTTGTTGTGATATGGCTGATTGGCATACTGTTTTTGGAGGTCAACCACATTTTACAAGAGACACATTGGGGAGAGCATATAATCTTATAAAACAAGCATCAAGAGAATTTCAACAAACAGATGTTGGACGGGCTGCGACAAGATTTAAGAGAGATTTTCAAAGAGAAGTTCTCCCATATTTGCCCCCTGCAACAGCTTAATTATCTCCAATTAACATTAACATCATCGGTTCTTTCTCTTGGTTTAATGTCGATTTTGTCTAGGGAAGATTTGATGCCTTTGTTGAACATAATTTCTCCTAAATATGCAATCATTGCGCCATTGTCCGTTAATAATGAATTATCTGGGCAGAATAATTTGCATTTTCTTTCTTTACACATTATTTTACACATTTCTTGTAATCTTTTATTGCACGCAACTCCTCCCCCTAAAACGAGTTCTTTCTTATTTGTGTGCGCAAGAGCTCTTTCAGCGGCTTCTACAAGCATTGCGAAGGCGGTTTCTTGCAATGAGAAAGACAAATCTTCTATTTTTTCACCTTTGTCATACAGTTGTTGAAGTTTTGTTTGCATTCCTGAAAAAGAAACATCCATTCCTTTTATTGAATAAGGGAGTTCAATGTAGTTCTTGCTTTTTTTTGCTAACTCTTCTATCTTTGGACCGCCTGGAAAGGGAATTCCTGTATGTCTTGCAAATTTATCTATGAAGTTTCCTATTCCTATGTCTAATGTTTCTCCAAACACTCTATACTTTCCTGAAGCATAGGCTATTATTTGTGTATTTGCTCCAGATGCGTATAATAAAACTGGGTCTTTTGCTTTTAATGTTCTTGATATTTCTAAATGAGCTATGCAATGATTAACTAGGACTATTGGTATGTTTAATTCTTTAGCTTTTTTCTTTGCAAATTCCATTCCAGCTAAAAGACAGGGAGCTAATCCTGGGGCGTTTGAGAGAGCTATTGCTATAATTTGTTTTTCGTTAATTTTTGCTTTTTTCAATGCTTCGTTGTAGAGTGTTTCTGCAACTCTTCTATGGTGTGAAGCAGAATCCATTGGGACGATTCCTCCTGAAATCGGTTTGTGCATATCTTTTATATTGCATAAAATCTTGCCATTATTGACAATCCCTATTCCAAATGTGTGTGCTGTTGTCTCTATTCCTAAAATCATATTAATAGATAGAAAAAATAGTATATAAGGTTAATTAACAATCATCCCATTGCCTTAATTGATAGGATCTACTTTTTAGTGGAAAGTAATCTGTTTCTCTAAATCTTGTTCTTCTTGGAGGATTATCTTCTAATTCTTCTATTAAATGATGATCTTCTCCATCATGAAATCTTCTTGATATTTTAAGAGATAGCGTTTTTGCATAAAAATAACTTAAATATCAGATATAAAAATGCTTTGATTGTAAATATGATAAAAATAAATAGAAAAAGGGTAAAAAATAAAAAAATTAAAGTGGAGAAGAAAAATTATCTTTTCTTCTTCTTTCTGCCGCCTCTTGCCATTTTAGCTTCACATACGTTGCCTTTTCCGTCAACATAGTAAAGATAGCCTGACTTTCTTTTGACAGCATTCTTGACTAGAATTGTTCCCATTTGTACCTCCTTTTAAAAAACATTAATTAAATTAATTGAGTTCTCTATTTAAATGTTTCTTTACCGACGATGAATTTGATAACTTGAGAGTTTTCTTTATTGAGTGGTAATTCTAGTAATTTTCTGAATGGTTTTTTTGGTTTAACAGCGACGGTAAAAGGGTTTACAATTTGGTATTCTAGCACCTTATTATCTTTGTCTAACCAGATAATTAAGAATTTAAAGAAAACAAAAATTGAATGAATAGACAAACGAATGTCTTTTTTAAAACCGAATAATAAATTTCTTGTTTTGTTTGTTCTAAACATTAAACCGGAGAATTTCTCTAGTTCACTTACTTTTCTTGCACTTATATTTATCTTTTTGTTTTTGTATTTTATAATCATCTGAACCAAAATGGAATTTTCTTCTCGGGAATAGTCTGTTTTATGTCTTTCATCTTCAAGTTTACAAACTTTTCATATAAAACATCTACGTTTTCCTCACAGACGAAATCGTGCTGTCTAAATCCTCCGCCGAATGTTTTTGGGATGTGCATTAATTCGTGAATTATTACTTTATCTTGCTCATTTGCAGGGAGTTTCTCGAAGATTTCTAAAAATTCTATTGCATAATGTGGTTGAACTTGCATTGCTTTTTGCATTAATTTCCCTACAGTGTGACAGCGAGCAAGTGTTCTTCTTGTACTCGTTCCTTTGCTTCTAAAGCATTTAACTCTATTTGTATCTATATGATTTAGTCCAAGGGTTTGAACTATCTCTACCATTCTGTCTTGTAAGTCTGGAGCTTCAAGGTATTTCATTTGTTTTCTCTTTATTTATTTTGGTAAGAAGCTAGTTTATTTAATAAATGTTATGAAATTAATCTAATTGAACAACTTTATCTGCACCTTTATCTTGAATGATTGAGATTCTTCCTGGAGGAACCCCTAATTTCCTTGAAATTAGTGTTTTTAATTCTAAATCTGCATCTGCTTCTCCTTGTGTTGACATTAAATAAACTAAATATCTATTGTTTCCAAATCCCTCTATTCTTGGATTTGATGAACCATACCTCACTTTTACTGTTATTTGCATTATTTTGCTTATTATGCCTAATTTAAATATTTAATCAATTTCAACAATCTTATTTCTTGAAGTGGGATTTTTTATCTTAATCTTTTTAAAAGAAATGTCAAAATATTTAGACAATAGATTAACTAGCTTAATATTGGCTTTATTGTCTTCTGGTTTAGCTTTAACGGATATTTCATAATTGTTTTCATCTAATTTTATTATTTCATCTTTATCCGAATTGGGTTTGACTTTTACGTTTATTATCATGAAGTTATATTGTGGGTTATCTTTATAAATGAGTAAGGTTTAGAGTAGGCATGTTTAATAGAAGAACGAGAGCATTATTGTTTGCAGATATTACTTGGTTCTTTGGGGAAGGGATGCTTGGGCCCCTATTTGCAGTTTTTGCCCAGAGAATTGGAGGAGATATATTAGATATAACTTGGGCTTGGGCGGTTTATCTGATTGTTACAGGATTGTTAATTGTATTCATTGGAAAGATTTCTGATAAGGTAAATAAAAATAAACTTGTGTTTTATGGATATATTTTGAATGCAGTATTTACATTTTCTTATCTTTTAGTTGATAGTCCCGCTAGATTGCTTGCTGTTCAGGCAGGATTAGGAGTTGCTGCCGCAATGGCTACCCCTACTTGGAATGCTCTTTATGCTAAATATGAAGATAAAAAGAAAGATGGTTTGTTATGGGGGCTTGCAGATGGGATGTCACAATTGTTTACAGGTATAGCTATAATCATTGGAGGATTAATTGTTGTTCATTATTCATTTGATGCTTTGTTTATATTAATGGGTATAGTTCAACTGATTTCTTGTGTTTTACTTTATCCTGTTTTGAAGAGTAATGCATTGTTGCGTTAACGGGTGTTTTGAGTTATCATTTTATTAATTTGAAGGCGATTAGAGATTAAAAAATAATCCTCTTTTTATTAGGGATTAGAGTTTTATTTCCCTAGCTTTATGTGCTCTCTAGAAAGATAATAGTTAAAAACTAGACTTCTAACTTTAATATATGGTAAATTATAGAAATTTGAATCAAGCTTTAAGAGAGAGCTGTAGGTCTGCAAGCGAACAATTTTATGCTTCAATAAATCATGTTCAAGAATCTCAGACAAAAAAACTTCTTCAAATAGTTCAAGATAATTCTGGAACTGATTTTGGAAATAGAAGAAAATTTGCAAAAGTAAAATCTATTGGAGATTTAAGATTGGCTATTCCCATAACTACTTATGAAGACTATGAAGATTATGTTGCTCAAATAGCTGATGGAAAAGATAATGTTTTAACAAGGGAGAAAGTTTTAATGTTGGAACCCACTAGTGGATCAACTTCTCCTTCAAAATTTATTCCATACACTGCTTATTTGAAAAAAGAATTTCAACAAGGAATATTCCCATGGCTTTATGATCTTTTAACTAATGGGCCTGGAGTTGCTAAAGGAAGTTTTTATTGGTCAGTCACTCCAGCAACACATAAACAAGAAAGAACTTCTGGAGGAATACCAATTGGCTTTGGAGATGATGGAGCTTACTTTACAAGAGAACAACAGGATTTGATCTCTCAATTAAGTGCTGTTCCATTTGATATAGCACAAATACAAGATATTGGGGAATTCAGAAGACAAACTTTAGCTCATCTTACTGCAAATAAAGATTTAGCATTTATTTCTGTTTGGAATCCAACATTTTTATCTTTGTTATTAAGGCCTGTTGATAAACCTGCAGAAGTGTGGCCAAATCTTTCTTTAATTAGTACTTGGGCTGATGGAAATGCTGCACACTATGTTAGAGACCTAGAAAGGTTATTTCCAAATGTTGAAATTCAACCAAAAGGATTAATTGCCACAGAAGGATTTGTTTCTTTTCCTTTAGTAGGTTGTGAAGGTTCTGCTTTATCTGTTGATTCTCATTTTTTTGAATTTAGAAATTTAGAAAATAAAGCTGATGTTAGATTAGCTCATGAACTAGAAAAAGGAAGAGAATATGAAGTTATATTAACAACCAGCGGAGGATTTTACAGGTATAATTTAGAAGATGTTGTAAGGGTTGTAGGATTTAAGGAAGAATGCCCTTTGATTAGATTTGTTGGAAGGAATAATAATGTTTCTGATCTGTTCGGGGAAAAGTTAAATGAATATCATGTTTCAAGATCGATAGGCGAAACTCTTAAAAGGAATTCGTTGACTCCTTCATTTTTTATGATTGCTCCTGAAAAAACAGGAGATGTTCCTTCATATGTTTTATTTTTAGAATCGGCTGGACAAATTAGTGCAAATGATGTTGTTGAAGATTTAGATCTAAGACTACAAGATAATTATCATTATAACTATTGTAGAAAACTCGGACAATTAGAAAGACCAAGAGTATTTTTGATAGATAGAAATCCCGAAAGGAATGCTTCAGACATTTATTTGGAAGAAAGTCAAGCAAGAGGCAAAAAAATAGGAAATGTTAAACCTACAGTATTAAGTTCTCAATTTGGTTGGTCTAAAAAGTTTAGAGGGAAATATGCAGAAAAGTAATGGAGTTTCTAAATTAAAATTTTATTTCCGTTAGCTTTATAAATACCGATCCATTATAATAATTATAAAAAGGTGTTAAAATGGCAAGTGATAAATCATTGAAAGTACTGCTTTGGATCGCTGCGGTCTATCATATAATTCTTGGATTGTTAGGTGTTTTTGCTAAAGATGCTGCTGTTACACTTGCTAATGTTGCATTTAATTTTAATTTAACATTAAACAATGAAATGCTTTGGGTAATTAATCCCTTCGCTGCTTATCTTTTAGTTTTTGGAGTCTTCATGGCTGTTGCTGCTACAGATCCTAAAAAATATAAAAATATAATCTATGCAGGAGTTGGTTTGTTTGCTTTAAGAGTTATTCAAAGAATAATTTTCGTTGTTTCTGCACCAGAGGGATTAATTAGCAGTGTTGATCCTATAAGAAATACTGTCGCTATTGCGGTTGTTGCAGTGATGGGATTGTCAATGTTTCTTCTTGCTAGAAAATTAAAGTAAGATGTTAGTTCTTGATACTTTAGCCTACATTTATTTATTATTATTTTCAATTTATCATATCATTCAAGGAACAGCCTCAGTATTTTTTCCGAATTTTGCGATAAAATTTAATGAAGTTTTATATGGTTTTAAACCCAAGGAAAAAGAACAGCTTAAAATGACTTTTAGACCTTGGGGAAGCTTTGCCTTTGCTATAGGAGTTTCTGGTTTTTTGGTTTTAATGAATATGGAAGAATATTTCTTATTCTTAATTCCGTTTATAATCTTGCTTATATTCAGAGCAGGATATAGATTTATTCTTAAAAAAGAGATAATGGATTACTGGAAAGTCACAAAAATACAAAATTGGAGAATGATTATTATTCAACTAATAGGGTTTTTATTATTTACAATATTTGTTATTAGTCGGTTGTAAATATAGCATACTAATCTTTTTAATCTGTTTTTATATGAATATTCTATGGATATTTTATTAATTCAACCAAGAGGTCCAATGTATAGATATGGCTCGGGTATATTTAGAAAACCGATTAGGTATGCTCCCCTAACATTGACAACTTTAGCAGCATTAGTTCCTCAAGGTTTAGAAGCAAAAGTTGAGCTTATAGACGAAGGAGTTGAACAATTTGCCCCACCATTAAGTGATCCAGATTTAGTTGGAATTAGTGCTATTACAGGTCATGCACAAAGAGCATATAAAATTGCTGACTATTTTAGATCTAGAAATGTTCCAGTAGTTCTAGGCGGAGTTCATCCAACACTAATGCCTGAAGAAGCAAAACAACATGCAGATTCTGTTGTTACTGGTTTTGCTGAAGAAAGCTGGCCACAATTATTAAAGGATTTTCAAGAAGGACAGATGAAAGAATTTTATCAACAAAGAAGAGATATTTCCTTAGCTAATTTGCCTAATCCTAAAAGAGAATTACTAGAAAAAAAAGGGTATGTAACTATCCATAGTGTCCAAGCAACTAGGGGCTGTTATAATAGATGTGATTTTTGTGTGGCTCCGGTTGTTTGTCAAGGAAAAATGTATTTTAGGCCTGTTAAGGATGTAATAAAAGAGCTGGAAGAAATAAACGGAAGAGATGTGCTTTTTGTGGATGTTAGTCCTATAGAAGACAGAGATTATGCACTTGAACTTTATAATGCAATGATTCCACTTAAAAAAAGATGGATGAGTCCATGTACGATGAGGATTGCTAAGGATCCAGAATTATTAAGAGTTGCTTCTGAAAGCGGTTGTAAAGGATTGTTATTGGGTTTAGAATCTGTATGTGAAAAAAGCTTAAAAAATATGCATAAAAATTTTAATTCTTTAAGAGATTATAAGGATCAAGTTCAAAGACTTCATGATCATGGAATTGCAATAAATGGCTGTTTTGTTTTTGGATCAGATGAAGACAATAAAGATGTTTTTAAAAGAACAGTAGATTTCGTACAGGAAAATAATATTGATTTGCCAAGATATACGGTTTATACTCCATTTCCAGGAACTCCTTTATATCAAAGATTAGAAAGCGAAGGCAGAATTTTAACCAATAATTGGTCTTTATATGATGCACAACATGTTGTAATGAAACCAAAAAATATGTCTCCAGAAGAATTGCAAGAAGGCCATCATTGGGCTTGGAAACAAACATATTCTTTCTCAAATATTTTTAAAAGAATGGTCGGAGCAAGAATCCTTCCTTATGTTGTCATACCTGCAAATATAGCCTATCATTTATATGCCCAAAGATTACCAAATTTTGATGTAGATAAAATGAATTCTACTGATTTTACTGGAATCCCTGATATTTTATAAAATGAAAATAACTTTAATACAACCCTCAATCGGAAAACACGAAGGAGAAACTTATCCAAGATCCTGGAGTATGTATCCCCTCAATTTAGCAGTAATAGCAGGACTAACATCCAAAGAAAAAGAAATATCTTTTTTCGATGATAGATCTGAAAGTATTCCTTATGAAATTGATACTGATTTAGTTGCAATGCCCGTTGAAACCTATACTGCAAAAAGAACATACTCTATAGCTGATCAATTTAGAAAAAATGGGGTTCCAGTAGTTTTAGGTGGAATGCATGCTACTTTGTTGCCAGAAGAAGCAAAACAACATGCAGATTCAGTTATTATTGGAGATGCTGAACCAGTTTGGAAAACAGTTCTAGAAGATTTAGAAAATAGATCCTTGAAAAGAAGTTATCATGTAAATACAAGTGGGAAAAAATTAGGAACAGTTCCAATAAATCGTGAAATTTTCGATGGAAAAAGGTATCTTCCATTAGGATTAATAGAAGCAGGAAGAGGATGTTATTTTGATTGTGATTTTTGTGCAGTCACTGCTATGCATCGAAGAACATATAGGACAAAACCTATTGAAGATATTGTAAGAGAAATTGAAGAAACTCAAAGCAGAAATATTTATTTTGTTGATGATAATTTTGTTTCAGACTTTAGAAGAACAAAAGAATTATGCGATGCTATAACTCCTTTGGGAATAAGATGGATAAGTCAGGGAAGTGTCAACATGGCAGATGATGCTCAATTATTATCTTCTTTAGAAAGAAGTGGGTGTTTTAATATGCTTATTGGTTTTGAATCACTTAACCCAGAAGCATTAAAAGCCATGGGAAAAAGTTGGGCTTCTTCAAAAAGAGATTATTCGGAAGCAATGAAAAAAATAAGAAATCATGGAATAACAGTGTATGCTACTTTTGTTTTTGGTTATGATACTGATACTAAAGATGATTTTAAAAGAACATTAGATTTTGCAATAGATCAAAAATTTGCCATTACTGCATTTAATCATCTGGTTCCATTTCCAGGAACTCCTTTATATCAAAGGCTAGAAAGTCAAGGAAGATTACTTTATGATAATTGGTGGTTAAGAGAAAATGGAAAATTCGGAGAAGTAGTTTTTCAACCAAAAAATATGTCTCCAGAAGAATTAGCTGAAAATTGTTATAAATGCAGAGAAGGGTTTTATGGGTATGGTTCAATAGCTAAACGAATGTTAGACTTTAAGGCTAATTCAAGAAATATCACAAGTGCAGGTTATCTTGCATGGGTAAATTTATTTTCTAAGCATGAGGCTAAAAAGAGACAAGGCTGGCCTATAGGAGAAGCAAAATAAAATGAAAGTCACACTAATAAATCCTACAATAGGAAGAATAAACAATAGAAAATCTTATAGAAAATGGGTTTTAGAGCCGTTATCATTGGCAGCTTTAGCAGGAGTAACACCCAAAGAAGTTCAATTAGAGATGTATGATGATCGAATAGAAGATGTAGATTACGAATCTCCTACTGATTTAGTAGGAATCACTGTTGAAACTACAACTGCATTAAGATCTTATGAGATTTCAAGAAAATTTAGAAAGAGAGGAATTCCAGTAGTCCTCGGTGGTTTTCATCCAACACTAATGCCTGAAGAAGCAAAACAACATGCAGATTCTATTGTTGTCGGTCAAGCAGAGGGAGTTTGGCCAGAACTTCTGAGAGATCTCTCGAGAGGAGAGTTTAAATCAACATATGCTGGCTCTCCAAATGAATTTTTAAGAGGATCAACTCCAGCCAAGAATGTTTTTAATGGAAGAAAATATTTGCCATTTTCTCTGATTGAAGCAGGAAGAGGATGTTATTTTGATTGTGATTTTTGTGCAGTTAGAGAATTTTTTGATAGAGATTATTATCCAAGACCCGTAAGTAGTATAGTTGAAGATATAAAGCATTCAGGTAAAAGAAATTTATTGATTGTGGATGATAATATTGCATCACGAAAGAGCCATTTGGAAGAGTTATGTACTGCGTTAAGACCCTTGAATGTTAATTGGGCGAGTCAAGCATCAATATCGGTATCTGAAGATGAAGAATTACTTGATTTAATGAAAGCAAGTGGCTGTAAAGGTCTTTTGATAGGATTCGAGTCTTTAGTTGATGACAATCTTAGGCAAATGAATAAATCTGCAAATTTAAGGAGAAAAGATTATTCAAAATCAGTTGCAAAATTAAGGGCTCGGGGAATAAGAGTTTATGGTTCTTTTGTTGTGGGATACGATTTCGATACTCCTGAAACAATTAATGAAACTTTAAATTTTGCAATCTCTGAAAAATTAGCTATATCAAATTTGTATCCACTAACCCCTATTCCAGGAACAGCTTTATATTCTCGACTTAAAGAAGAGGGGAGACTTGTAAATCCAAATTGGTGGTTAGATTATAATCATCAATACGGTACTTTAGTATTTGAACCAAAAAATTTTACTCGAGATGAATTAAAAAATTTAGTTGATCAAGCTAGAAGAAAGTTTTATAGTTGGGGCTCGATTTTCAATCGTTCATTAGATTTTGAATCTAATGCTAGAAGCATTTCGGGGGGAGCATTATATTATCTGGCAAATTATTTAACAAGAAAAGAAATTTTGGCTAAAGAAAAAACTTTCTTAGGATTAGAACATGGCACAGTTTAGATTAGAATTAGCAAGTAGAGAAGACGATGCAGATCTAAGGAGAATTCTAAGAGAAAATTCAATGGGTGGTTCAATCTCACTTACTTTAAGAAAAGAACCTTCATTTTTTGATGATTTATCCGTTGAAGGAAATTTTAATCAAGTTGTTGCAGCAAGAGAAGTTGAAAGTCGAAGAGTTGTTGGCTTTGGAGTTCGATCTATTAAACCAGCATTTGTAAACGGAGAAAAAGTAGATATTGGGTATCTTGGATGTTTACGACTAGATAAACAGTTTAGGGGAACTACTTTAGTTCCAAGAGGATATAAGTTATTTTCAGAATTGCATAAAGATAGTAGAGTACCATTTTATCTTACAACTATAGTAGATGATAACCAATATGCTAAACAAATACTAACTTCAAATCGGATGGGAATGCCAAATTATAATGATTTTGGTGCATATCATACGTATGTAATCCCTGTTAAAAGAAAAAAATCTTCAGATAGCAAAAAAAATATTGTCCAAGCAAATGAAGGCAATATTGAAGATATAATCAGGTTTGTTAATCAAGAAGGAAGAAAAAAACAATTTTATCCTGCATATTCAGAAAAAGATTTAACAGATGCTACTGGTCTCTTAAGAGGTTTAAACATTGAAGATATTCTCTTACATTTTGATGGGGCAGATATTGATGGAATTATGGCTTCTTGGAACCAAAGTTCTTTCAGACAAACAGTAGTAGAGGGATATTCAGGGATTCTAAAATATGCTCGACCAATTATAAATCTTGTTGGCAGAGTTAAAGGAAATTTACCTTACCTTCCTCAAGAAGGTCAACAAATAAATTATAATTGTGTGGCTCTAATTGTTACAAAAGATAATGATCCGAAAGTATTTGATGAATTAATAACCTCTACTAGAAATAGATTAAATGAATCTCAAACTCCTTTGTTGATGTTGGGTTTACATTCTCAAGATAGTTTACAACCTGTTGCACAAAAACATTCAGTAATGAGATTTCCAACAAGATTGTATATTGTTACTTGGCAAGATGGAGAAGATTCTTTTAAACAATTAGATGTAAGAGTTCCTTATCTGGAACTGGGAAGTTTGTAAAATGTTTAACTCAAAATTAGCTGGAAAAGTTGTACCCGTTAGAGAATTATCTAATCTAGAAAGAGGGAGGATGTTTGAGCTAATGAATGGAAATTATGATGGCGTAAAAAAAGAAACTTTTGAGAAAGATCTGGCTGAAAAATCTGATGTTATTCTACTAAGAGATAATCAAGATCAGCAAATACAAGGATTTTCTACTTTAATGATTTTAGAAGAATTAGTAAGGGGGAATGTAACGAGAGCACTTTTTTCAGGAGATACGATTATTGATAAAACATATTGGGGTGATACTCAGCTTGAACATCATTGGGGAAGATATGCATTTTCATTAATTGATAAAAATCCCGAAATCCCTCTATTTTGGTTTTTGATGTCCAAAGGTTATAAAACCTATAAATTTCTTCCAGTTTTCTTTAATGAATTTTACCCTCGATATGATAAGCCTACTCCAGCGTATGAGCAAGAGGTTCTTGATACTTTTGCAAGAAAGAAATTTCCATTAAATTATAATCCTAAAACGGGATTGGTTGTATTTGAAGGTCAGAAAGATAGACTAAAGCAAGGGGTAGCAGATATCGACGAAAGAAGAATGAAAGATCAGCATGTTAGATATTTTATTGAGAGAAATCCTCGATGGCAACAAGGAGACGAACTCTGTTGTATAATGCCCTTAAAAAAAAATAATTTTAATAGAATGGCTTTAAGAATGGTCGGAAACAATAAGGATTAACTTTACTTTTCATTCTCATCAATAATATCATCCATTTGATTTATTGATTCTTTGATATTTTTCTTGTATTAAAAAACAATTACCCTTTATTCAAAGGTTTATCCCAATAAGGACTTTTGCATTTAGGACAGACAACAGGAGCATCTTCGCTTCTTGTTATCCATTCATGCCCACATCTCTCGCATTTGCACTCATAAACCTTGATTTCTTTTTTGCTCATAATAATACAATCTGATTATTACTTTAAATACTTTACTATAGTAATAGAGCATAACCGAAAGATTTAAATAGATATATACCTATAGTATATTAGCATAGGTATATAGAATGGAAAAAGAAATTATTTGTGAAAAATGCAACGGAAGAAATATTAAGAAAGATGGAGTTAGAGAAACAAAATACAGAAGCAAAGTTCAAAGATATAAGTGCAAGGATTGTTCTCACAGATTTTCAATAGATGATGGTTTTTGGAAAATGAAAAACCACGAGAATAAAATAACTTCTTGCATGAATATGTATTATGCTGGAATGTCATTAAGAAAGATACAAGAGCATTTGCAAATGTTTGCTCCTAAAAATTCTCATTATTCTACTATCTATCGCTGGATTGTAAAATATGCAAAAATGATAGGCACATTAACTGATAATATTCAAATTAAGTCTGGAAAAGAATTAATGTCTGATGAAATGGAATATCATAGACTAGGAGAGCAGAACTGGTTTGTAGATGTTATGGATACTGAAACTCGTTTTGTGGTTGCTTCTGATTACATGAAAAGCAGAACAATAGAAAATTTAACTAAAGTTCTAAAGAAAGGAAAATTAGCAACAGGAGAGCAGATTAAGATAGTTACAACAGATGGCTTACAGGGTTATGAAAGAGTTTTAAAGAAAAGCTTTGGTCTTAAAACTCACTGGAATCACAAAAGCCCAATTATTCATAATGTAGTCATAGCATCTGAAAGGGGGTTTAACCACAAAATAGAAAGGCTGCATAACACAATAAGAGATAGGACAAAGATAATGCGTGGCTTTCACGGAAGTTTAGAAAGTGCAAGAGCAATCATGAAAGGTATAGAAATCTATTATAACTTTGTCAGAAAACATCAAGGAATAGAAGGCAAAACTCCGTCAGAAGAAGCTATTCCTGAATTGTGTTTAAGCACAAATAAGTGGTTAAGTTTAATCAAAATGAGCAAAACTTAATTTTTTTATTCAATCCAGCACCCGTAGATGCAACAATGCAGAAGAGTAAATAGATTTTTAAAATGAATTTCTTATAAAGGAAAATGAAAATAGGGGTTAAGAATTATGGAGATGAAAAGTATTTTCGTGCTTTATTGGATAGAGCAGATTTCTTTGAAGTAATGGCTATTCCTGGGAAGGATTATTCATATTTAGGTAAATTGAATAAACCAATAACTATTCATGCACAACATGAGAATTTTGGTATAAACCCTGCTGATAAAAGCAAAGAAGAAAAGAATAGAGAGTCGATTAATTTCGCAATAGAACTTGCGGATAGATTTAATGCTAAGGTTATAATTCAACACCCTGGAAAGGTTATAAATGAACATTGCTCAGAGGAACAGGCAATGACATTTCTTAAGTCTATTAAAGACAAAAGAGTTATTACAGAAAACGTTACTTATGTTAAAAATAAAATTGGGCTTACTCCTGAGGGAATTGCTAAAATTAAAAAAGAGACTGGAAAAGGATTTTGTTTTGATATTAATCATGCCATTGTGACTGCTATTGAACTTGGAATTAATCCATATTCTTATCTTGAACAATTTATTAAACTAAAACCGGCTTATTACCATCTTGGAGGGCAGAGCATGCACGATGGGGCAGAGGGAACTCATTTAAGTTTTGGAGATAAGAAGAGCGATATTGACTTAAATAAGATAATGTCTATAATTCCAGAAGATGCACAAATAGCTTTAGAAGTCACACAAGATATCGATAAGACAAAGTATGATATTGATTTGATAAGAAATATTATTTTATAGTAATCTTGGTATATGCGCCAGATTATAATCTGTTTCTACTCTTGAACCTACTTCGCTTTCTCTTACTAAAAACAATGAACAGTGTTCGGAATAATGTTTCTCTGCTTCATCAAAGATATCTTCAAAAATCGAGACTGCCTTTTGCCTGTAAGCTTCTACAAAATCTACCCCTTCTATTCCTTCAAAAACGCCAAAGGTATGTTCTCTTGCTGCCCAGAAAACCTTTCTTATAAAATCTAATCGGTTATTTATCTTTGTGTTCTCAAATGTCGGTCTTGCGCCGAAAATTCCCTTTCTTATCACAATCTTGTCTACTAGATTTCTTATTTCGCTTCGATAGTCCATTTTATTTATAACATAATTATTTAGTAATAATTTCAAAGCCATCCATGTGCTTTAGTTGGTATTCTTTGCCAACTGCTTTCTTTGTTCTTACGTCGATGGCTTTAACGAAGTTCTTTCCTATATCGCTATGAAGGCGATATGCAAAATCTAAAGCAGTGCTACCTTGTCTCATTAAATAACAATCTGGGAGAATGTTTCCTTTTGAGTCTGCTAATTTATCTCCTGCGGGGAAAATACAGATATAATTAAGGACATCAAATACTGTCTTGTTGAGGACTTCTTGGATTCCAGTTGAACCGAACTCATTAATTTCTTTTTGAATATTGCCTAATGCCAATTTTTGTTTTTCGTTTAATTCTTTCTTTGCTTCGAATGATTTTTCTCCAGGGATGTAATGTATTAATCCATGTTTGTCCGCTTCTCTTAACGCCAATTCTCCATCTGCGAAGCATGGAACCATTGGATAATCAAACTCTGCTTTTATTTTCTTAAAATTATCTGGGCCATTTGGAGTGTCTATTTTATTTGCAGCAATTACCATTGGCTTTGTGTATTTTCTAAGCATTTGAGAGAATTTGAAAACTTCTTCTTCAGTCCATTTTGTAGGATGTTCAGGATTTAAATTAGATTTTAATAAAATGTGTTTAACATCTTCAGGAGTTACTTTCAAACCTGAAAATTGCTTTGCAACTGATTCTGCAAAGTTAGAATGTTGCATTTCAACTGTTCTTACAAATACTTTCCAGACTTTTTTTAATATTCCCACATACCATAAATCTAATTCTCTTTCTATCATTCTAATATCAATTGATGGGTCGAAGTCTTTTGTTGGTTTTCCATTGCTATCGAACTCTCCAGATAAGTCAACTACATGAATGAATGCGTCTGCTCCTGCTAAATCGTTAAGAAATGCATTTCCTAATCCTTTTCCTTCTGATGCTCCCTCAACTAATCCTGCAACGTCCATTAATTCAAATGGTACAAAACGGAAGCCGTCTTTTACATAGCCTTCTCTAGGATTGCTCACTTTTCCGAATTCCTTGGCTAAGTCGTTTATTTTGACGTATGCCATTGCATGGTTTGCTTTTATTGTCGCGAATGGGTAAGGTGCTATTAAAACATCCATGAGCGTTGCTGCCTTGAAGAATGTGCTTTTTCCTGTGTTCGGACGTCCTAAAACTCCTATAAGCATAGTTATACTCCATACAACCAATTTTGTTGGCTGTTGTCAATTATCTTTATCTTATTATCCTTTAAAAGATTATGTATATGAAAGCGAACGCCCTGTCTGGTCATTAAAAGTCTCTCTGTCAATTGATTTACTGAAAGTTGTTCATTTTTCAGTATATTAAATATAATATCTTTATTTCCTTTGACCATTTTGATTTTTCTCTCAACTATCTTAAAAGAATTAGCTATTCTCTCTCCTTTTATGCCTAAATCAATAACGCGGTATTTTCTGTTAAGTATTAAATAATCTGAATAAAGTTTTTTCATTCCTTCTCTAAGAATGTTTAATCCAACAAAGCCAGTATATTCGCCAACCTTATACGAAATAGTAAATTTATAGCCTAATTTTTTACAAATTAATCCTAAGTCTTCAACCAACTCCTTGTTTTTTAGAACAATAGTTACTTGAGTGGAATCAACATGCCCCTCATCAATTATAAAGCCAATTAAAACTGCTAACATTGCGTCTTTTCCATCTTCAAATACTCTTTCGGATATTCTTGCAGTATCTGATAAAAATCCTCTATCATTTAAATTGTAATGTTTAAAGAATATTCCTGATAGAACAGAAGGACATCTAACTCTTGTAGTATCAATAACTTCCTTCTTTTCGTAATGTATCTTTCCAAAAATGTAATCTAATTTTTTAATAAATGCTTCCCTATAAAATTGATTGAACTGCCTATAAGCAAAATAAGGAAATCTATTTTTTGCAATACTTACAGTTCCATCCCCGATATTGTGGGCATAAATCATATGAAAAACGGGCGTTACTAATATTGGTAATTTTGGACTTTCTATATAGTTTACACTTCCCCAAGATTTGTAGGCAGTTATACTGTTTTGTAAATTCTCTTTAGGAATGTTAAGATTATTACAAATTTTTAATAAAAATTCAAGAGGAACAAACCACTTATCATAATATCCAATTTTAAGCATATTTTTAAAAACTCCAAATGGAATTTTTAGGTTTATTTGTTTGTATAGATTTCTTTTAACTTTATATATCTCAGTAATCCTTTTATTAAGTTTAATAATAAACTCTTTTTTTACCTTAATATGCACTCCTTCCAAATCCCAAATATTATATTCTTTCATAGGTTTCCAAGTCTATCTAATTTATATACTTTTCCTTTACTGTTTTCCTACTATTCCAACTAACATGTTTTCTAATAAAAAGGAGCGTATAAATAATTATGTGTTTATAAGATTAAATATTAAGAATTGTTATCTTGCCGCTATTAGCATCTAATTCTACTAAATCTCCTGTTTTAAGGGTTCTTGTGGCTATTTTTGTACCGACAATACAAGGTAAACTAAATTCTCTTGCAATTATAGCAGCATGAGAGCTTAATCCCCCTTCATCTGTTATAATTCCTTTCGCTTTCTTGAAAATAGGTGTAAATTCCATAGTGGTCATATAAGTAACAATGATTTCTCCGTCTTTAAAATAAGGAATCTCTTTGGCATTGTCTATGACTCTAACATTCCCAGTTATCTTTCCCTTGTTTGCTATGACTCCTTTAAACTCTCTTTCTCTAGTTATCTTAGAAAATATTTCTCCAATTTTTTCTTTTCTTATTATCTCATCCACGGCATCCGATTCGTATATTTTTATGTCCCCAAATTTAGATACTATTGCAAAATTTTCTCTGTTCCCTATAGATTGTCTTTCCAATATTTCGTCTATATCATAATAGAAAATATTTTTATCGTATTTATTTCTCTTTCCTAGTTCTTGCATGAGCAAATCATAAATAGACAGCGCATAGCAAAACTTTCCTTTGGCCCAATCTCTCTGTGCTACAAATTCGTTTAAGGCATTGAGAATATGTATAGCTTTTGGCGATAAATTGAGATTTTTTATTACCTCGTTTCTAATATTTATTGCTTCTTTTCTGGTTTGACGTAAGTTATCTAACTCTTTAGATGCATCTATATTTGTTTCTTTGGAAAAGAGGTCCTTCCATTGTTCAAACGTTAGTTTTTTGCTTATATATTCAGAGTTTATCCATTCAAATTGATTTACATGTTTAAGAATAAGACTATCAATTTGAGGATTATTATTTATCATTTCATTTAAAATGTTCAAAAATGATTCTCTTTCTGAGAAGGCTACGCTTTTTCCAGTGCTTTGACTTAGGTCTCCCTTTATCTTTTCAAATTCCGTGGTTGTTTTATCTTTTATTTCTTTAGACAGAATGTATTCATCATCCCAGCAGGCTTCTATACCCCAAAGTTGGACTGTAATTAACGGACCAGCAGTTATCTTGTCTTTAAACTTCTTGGCGAGGGATATTAACTCATTATAACTTGCCTTGTTTAGATTAGTTTGCTTGATTTTATCACAAACTAGAAATAAATTATCAAATATCTCATCATTCTTTTTCCTGAAATCTTCGCAGAAATTGGAATTATTTTCTATGTTTGTCTGAATATCTTTGCATTTCTGATTTAATTCATTTTTGTCATAGAAGATATAACAACCTTTTTTGTTTCCAATTACTATTTGGTTCTTGAGATAAAAGTTAACTATTGGACTAAATCCGTTATTATGTAATCCTCTGATTAGTAGGCTCATATGATGTAAAGAAGAGTTTCTTCTATGCGCCCACAACCAATTTATCTTTTTCATCTTAATCCTTTAAGACTAAAGGGACAAGTCTTCCTCCTTTTTCGTCAACATGATGATAATTTACTTTTTTATTTCCAAACTCGATAGTTTTTATAAATTGGCCATATCTTAGTCCAATGTGTCCAAAGTAGTTATCAACTTTTGCATCCAATTTAGAGAGTCGCTCTAATATTTGTTCATCTGCTTTATCATGAGAGAGAACAGTAATTCTTGCTAGATCTTTATCTTCCAATATTGAAATTGCTTCTTTTATCTTTCTGGGACTAGCTGTCCAAGGGAGATAAAGAAGCCCATGCCTTTTTGTTGGAAACTGCGCTTTAGCTTCATTAAGAGGATTATAAATCTCAAGGTATTCTTTAAGTTTATCTAATTCTCTTGGACAGCTCGCACTTACAATCTTAGTCCATGTCTCCCAAGAATTGCCTTTTATTCCAGCGTAAGGTATTCTTTGGGCCATGCTTGCTGTGAATTCTTGCATTTTCTTTATTGAGTTTAGAGCATTTGGGATAATGCTCTCTGCCAAATTCGAATTTTGAACATTTCTTACTATTGCGTCCATTGTTCTTTCACCATTTTTTTGTCCTTTTCTTAATGGATGTTTTTCGTCTATGTAAGGAACTTCTAAATCTCCGAGGTCAATTATCTTCCCGTATTCTCCAGAATGGACTTGTTTTTCATGTGCTCTAGCTAGTTTCAATCTTCCATGCAAATCGCTTCTTATCCCGTAAGTTTGTATTTGGTTTATCATATTTTTCTAATCCTAAATAGCTTTTTAAATGCATATCCTCTCTTTTGGGAGTACAAATAGAAAGATATAAAAGGTAAAAGGAATTGAGGAGATTATGGATATTAGCATATTAGAAGATTTGGGATTGACGCAGGCAGAGATTAAAGTGTATATGACTCTATTGGAATTGGGAACTAGTACGGCGGGACCCGTTTTAGAGAAATCTGGATTACAGAACTCTGTCGTTCATAGGGCTTTGAATACTTTGATTGAAAAGGGACTTATTAATTATGTTCTTGAAGGAAAAAGAAAATTGTATCAAGCAACAGACCCAGAGAATTTTTATCATTTTATTGATGAAAAAAAGAGGAGATTTACAGAGATACTTCCAGAGCTGAAGAGAAAGAGTAATACATTGAAGAAAAAAGAAATTGCTTCGATATATAAGGGCATTAGAGGGATAAAAGAGATTTATAACTTTATGATTAATGTTAAGGCTAAGGAGTATAATACCTTTGGGGGAGGATATCCTTGTGTTGAATTAATGGGAGAAGATTGGTGGTTGAATTTACATCAAAGAAGAATAGCTAATAAATTACATTCAAGGCAGGTTTTTGATGAAACAGTCAGAAAAGTTGGGGGGGATATATCTAGATTATCTATGTCTAAAATAAAATATTTGGATAAAGAGTTTGCACAGTTTCAGGAGACAGTTATTGTTGGGGATTATGTTGCAATAGCCGTCTTTACTGAGAATCCATATGCTTTCTTAATTAAAGATAAGTTTGTTGCCGAGGGTTATAAGAAGCATTTTGAATTGCTTTGGAAGAGTGCAAAGGCTTAGAAACTAAAATTTATATAGGCTTTAAAACTGCCTTTATGAATGAGCCCATAGCTTAGTCCGGTAGAGCACCGCTCTTATAAGAATGTGCTTCGTTAGAAGCATAGTTTCCTCCTTTTGAGGAGTTTAAGAAAGGCGGGGGTCCTGAGTTCAAATCTCAGTGGGCTCATTAGTTTTTTGTCGACGATAAGAGGGGTCACTGAGATTGGGATAAACTTTTTTTCGTAAAATAACCACAAATTAAGATGAGTATTCCGAATATTACCATAACTGTAAATGCTGCCCATTTATCATCGCCTAACTTGCCTGGAAATAATAAAAATACCATACTTATTCCTATACAGGCTAATCCTATGAAATAGAATGTATTTCCTAAAACTTTGAATCCTCCAGATTCTTCAATGGATTTGATTCTATCTTCTGGATTCTTTTTGAAATAGTTCGTGCGTTTATCCATCCATCTAAAAAGTAGAATCACAAAAGCAATCCAAATTACAGAAAGGATAATATTTAATTGCCATGAGATGGTTTTGTAGAATACCTTCCAAATAAATTGAATGGTAATAATTGAAATTATTATAATGGTCCATTTAGTTGTATTTTTCATGACAATGGTTATAATTATATTACCTTTTTAAATTGTTGTTTTAAGTCAATGAGTTTAATTTAGTAAGTTATAATAACTAGTTATGCGTCTATTAATAATGGTATTTAGATGTTCTAAATGCTACAGAAGCGAGGAGTACGACACTGCCGAAGAGGCATTTGAGGCGGGTTGGAAGATGGATATTGAGGGGAGATGGAAATGTCCTAATGAAAGTGAGATGAGCGAGAAAGATTTGGCTTTCTGAGGTTATAAGGTTTAGTAATCACAACGTTTAAATACAAATAAGATTAATCTTATTTATGATAATTGATACAACAAGAATGAGTTCAAGAGGGCAGGTAGTTATTCCTTTGGATATGCGAAAGGGACTGAATGAGGGGGATAAGTTAATTATAATCAGAAAGAACGACGAGATTATAATAAAGAAGGAAATACCTGAAACCGCAATTTTATCTGAGAAATCATTGGGCAAGGCATGGTTATCAAAAGAGGATGAAGATGCATTTGCGTATCTTCAAAAAAGATGAGATTTAAAAAATTTGATGTAATACTTGTTAATTTTCCATTTTCTGATTTGAAGGAGAGTAAAATAAGACCTGCCTTGGTTATAAAACCCTTAGAAGGCGAAAATACTATTCTTTGCCAGATAACTACAAAAAAACGAGGGATAGATAAATATGAAATAACTCTTCCTAGAAAGGTCTGCGATGGAAATATTAGATTTGACTCTAATATTTATTTAGATATGATATTTACTTTGCACGAAACATTGATTGTAGATAAGATTGGTTTTGTAAAAGATGAAGGGACTAGGAAAGAGGTAGATAATAAATTAAGAGAAATGTTTGCTTAAACTTATGAATATGAAAATAATTAAGAAATATTGTAATAAAAAGACTTGGAAGTTAAGGAAGTTAGATAAGGATAGGACAGATGAGCCGATATTTAAGTTTAAGATATTGAGAAGTGGGAAAGAATTTGTATGTTGTGATTTTAAAGGCATTTGTACAAACAAAGCGTATGCTGAAGTATTTCCTAAGGGAAAGAGTGTTTGGTATTATCTTTGCACGAAACATTATTATTCGGAAGAAAAAAGATTAAATTGGAAATTGCCTGCTTGTTTATGGGTTGATTGGTAACTGTTTTTATTAATTCCATAGAAAAGGATAAGTTTTAAAAGCCGTTCTGGGCTGTCTTATTTATATTTGCCCAGATAGTCTAGTGGTCAAGGACGAGGCCCTTTCGCGGCCTAAACCCGGGTTCAAATCCCGGTCCGGGCATTTCCGTTTGCCGTAGGGAGAAAGCTCACAGCAAAGCGAGGAGCTTCGCAGCACTGAGAGAACTTTCAGTTCTCGAGGCGTTCAGAAACTAAAAGTTTCTGACGAGAGCAAATCGGAAATGAGAATACTTTTATTTAATTATTTTTACAATACCCTTATTGGCATCGACTTCGACTTCCATGCCATCTTTGAGGACTTTAGTTGCTATTTTTGGTAAGAACTAAGGAATTGAAATCAGTTTCTTCCTGCGTATCTTCTTTCTTCTTCTGGGGAAATTCTATTTTTTAATCTGCTCTGTTCTTTGTGATAACCTACTCTATTATTTTTGTCTTGATTTGTTGCATAATTCCTATCCTCTTCTATTGGTCTTCCGTTTTCATCATAAGAACCATCTTTTGGAGTAGAATATCCCCTTTGTCTTTGTAATTCTTCATTTGTTCTTGGATTGTCAAATTCTCCTCTTTTCATTCTTTCTCTGACTTCGAATAAGTATGGGTCTTTTGCATTATCCATGAAGTTTTCTAAGTCAAATGCGAATTCATTTCCTCTGAATCTAACAAGCCCTTCATCTCTTCCTGTTTTTCTATTTTGTCTTACAAGAACAACAAAGTATTCTCCTTTTTGAATTGGTCCTCCTATTTGTTCTATTTTTCTTATATTCTGAGCACCAGCCGCGTACATAACTGAAATTATCATTGGTTCTTTTAATGAGCCATGACTTGCTAAGAAGAATGCGTTGTGCTTTCCTTCTCTTACGTCTTGCAGTGCTTCTTGTAATGCTCCTTTTGTTCTATGGTATACGTTTATGAACGGTTCTATTTTTGCCGTTCCGTGTTTTTCATGTACATGTTTGTCTGTTAGAGGGTTCTCGAGCCAGTTGTTTAGGACCTCGTTTACTCCGGTTTTTTCGGATTTGAATAACTTTTCATGTATTCCTGGTTTTCCCGTTTGATAACTTAATCTGTCATCTCTTTCAATATCGACTCTGTCAAAATTGTGTTGTGTTTCTAATTGTTCTCTTGAACTTGGTGCCTCTCTCCCAGTTGCATACCTTGTTCCACTTGTTACTCCTGAAAGTAATGCTTTTGCAGTTATCCAAGTTCTGTCTTTATTACTATGTTTAATTTTTGCGCGAGTAATTTCTCCTATTCCAGAATTTCTAACCAATGCTCCTAAGTCTTCTTTTCCTTGCCTATGTAATTTTGCAATAGATTCTCCTGTTACGGTGTCTCCTGCTTTGCCTTCCAATGTTATTCCGTGTTCGTTTGAAGGCGTATCTCCGTGTCTTGTTGCTATGACTATCCCCTTGTATACATAATTGTTTTGATTTTCTGGTTCTTGAGAATCTTCTTCTTCAAAGGCACTAAGTCTTTGTCTTAATTGTGCTTCTTCTTTTTCTAATGCGCTTCTTCTTCTCGGTACTTCTTCCCTTACTCCCCCTCGTTCGTGGATTCTTCTTTCTTCTAATCTCGGACCAGCATTAAGATTAAACACCCTTTTTAACATTTAAAGAATAGGATATTGAGGTATTTAAATTTTGATAATCAAAATTTAGAATTATTATCTTCTTGCGAGAGTTCTATAGTCAATTGTTCTTAAGTCTCTTGCTACAGTTATTCCTTTTGTACCTCTGTCTGGATATAATTCTAGTAGAACAACTTTTTTTCTATCCGCAAAGACAACCCCTCTTTGATAAACTTTACTTTTAAGAGCTTCATCTACATATTTTTGTTCATCTTCGGTGTGGGTTGCTAATGCGCTACCTCTATTTGCGATTGCTTGTTCTAACATTTTGAAACCCTCAACATCTTTGCCCCAGGCGTATGGAACTCCTATCGTTCCAGCTAAATATGGGTGTTTATCATGGAAAGCGGCGTTTGCACTTTCAGATATTGCAGAAGTGAATAAGGCAACTCTTTCTCCAGAGTGTAATATTTCTTCTATTGTTTTAATAGTATCATCATAGAAACATTTTTTCATCTCCGCTAAGCTTCTTTGTCTAAATTCGGGGTTATTTCTGAATTGTGTATTAACGAAAGTGTTTATCGGTTCAAGAAGTCTTGCTTTTTCAGGTCCGGTAACTTTTCCGGACATTGCTTTTCTATACATTTCAAGATTTGTTCTTACCTGTTCCGCAGAGACTCTTTGCTTTCCTGCGAATTCCTCGTATAATACAAGTTCTCCTCTTGATGCTCTTGCATTATCTAGTAAAACCCCCCAGATATCAAATGAGTGAAACCATGTTTTTGGTGTTATTATATTTACCATTATTTTTGCCTAATATGGAGATATTTAAATTTATTGATAATGTTTAAAAGAGGGTATTTCTATATTGATATATGGTGAAAAAGAGTGTTTTGAGTTTAGCCTTGGCGTTTATTGGGCTACTTCTTATTGTTCAGGGGGCTAATGCCTTATATGCTCCAACTATTCCGAGCTCCTGTTCTAGCGCCAACGTTTCTGCTCTTTGGGATTCTGCATTTAAAGGGGTTAGTTCCTCGGGAATTGTAATTGTTAATGGAACAAGTGGAATAAAATGTGATGAGTTTATCGCTTACAAAATAAATGGAAATTTAACGAATGTTCTTGCAGGATATGATACTCCTCCATATGCTAATAGGACGAGATTTTATTCTGCTTTTGAAGGTAATTTGAGTTCTGCTTTTCAGGATATTCTTAGAAATGCAACTAATGATAATTTAATTGCTTTGAACTTAAGTTTGTCTCCATCTAATGTTGCTATTTATACGATTAATTACGGGATTAATTCTATTGCTGAAGCAAATACTAGTTTTTATTCAATCTTTAAGGCTGAAAACTCGTCATGGACAAGTTCAGGAAGTGGACAAAATTTAGTTTATTCTTTTAGTGTTAATGAAAGTAATTCAAGTTCAATTACATCTGTTAATGGGGGAGTTTATAATTATTCTTTTAATCGAAAAGAAATCCCCACAGCTCGCTGTGGTTGGGTAAAAACTATATAGACTAATTATCTCTAAAAAGTATGTACGAATTACAGCATGCTTGCCACA
>Ga0172369_10001385_pt1 | contig 34912 bp, 39 predicted proteins | sample LakKiv25m_FD_114539 | JGI IMG/M metagenome (GOLD analysis project Ga0172369, IMG submission 114539) | Freshwater microbial communities from Kabuno Bay, South-Kivu, Congo - kab_022012_11.25m | ecosystem: Environmental > Aquatic > Freshwater > Lake | place: Democratic Republic of the Congo... | reverse complement strand
TACGGAAAGACAAATTTGTGTTACACTTGAAGGAATCTGAGTTTCGTTGGAATTATCGGAAAGAGATGTACAAGGAAATACTGAAAAGATTAAGGAAAAACCCGCTTTAACTTTACTAGCCCCAGATTTATTAATGACTTCTGTAGAAAAAAGCGCTGCGGCAACAACTGCCGGCTGCAATTCAGTTTCACGTATTACTTGTTGGAATAAAAGGTCATGAGATGACCATTTCTCATATTCTAACGTTATCCCAAAAAGTTTTTTTGCTGCTTCAATGATTGGTAATTGACTCCATGCAAAAACCCCATCTGTATCACCAACAAAAACTAATTTTTTCTCATTCATACGTACTCCATTTTTAGAATGTAACTATCTCAGTTATATGCATCTTTTGCGAACTTGTCAATCTTTTTCTCACATATGTGCAATTCCCACCATCATTACTTCTATCTCACCTCGTAACCCCAAATATGACCCTGATGTTTTTTGTTTTTCATCAATACCCAGCAATTGATGATGGAGCGCAAGTAACTGATCCTCTAAAAAAAGTTTTGCTTGATTTTTTAGTTTTGTCACCGCAAATGGCGCAAGCTTTACCTCAACGCCCGTTTTGAGTTGCAACAGCAAACGAATTTGACGAATAAGCATCGCAAAACACAACTCAACTCCATCTGACTCAACCGCTTTTTCAAACATCGCAAAAACTTTTGATTGATCCGGATTCCCAAGCACATCCAACCATGCAAACATTGCCGAACTTGTTTTAAACACTTGAATTTGCGCAGAAGCACATGTTTTTAACTGCGTTGCGGTTAATGTTTTTTTCTCCCACACAATCACTGGTTGCGTTGTGGTACTTACAATGTGCAACAACTCGTCTTTTCGTGCGCTTTTGGGCAATGCAAAAAGATCTTCTATGACTACGACAAATTGTGAAGTGAACAATTCCTGCGAACCAAGCGCATCACCCAACTGTTGCGCTGTCACATTTTTTGCATCAATCCGACGAACCTCACTCCCTTTTGCGCGCGCTTGCGCAATGTGTTGTTGAAGAGCAGTTCGTGAAGCAACGGTGTTATCTCCGTGCAGAATGACTAATGTGGTATGCATAGATGTATGAAACAACTTCTGCGAACACAAGACCTAACAATGCAATTCCCGTTCCAAAAGATGTTGTCAGTGTGTGAAGCGCTCCAAACAATAACACAAGATAAACCAGTTTATGCAACACATTCCACCATTTTTTTAATAATCGAACGCTAAAATCATTCGAGGTAATAAGAAGTGGTAGACTTATGAACGTTGCCACAGCTCCGAACGCAACAAATGTGTTCATTGGTAAAGGACCATACGCAATAGAGAACAATCCAAACTGCGTGAGACCGTGCATAAGTGCTGTCCAGTACATAAGAATTCCAATGTGCCGCCGAAACAACATCATGGTGACACGAAGTGATTGAAACCACTGTAGTCTTTTGAAAATTCCTGGCAACACCACTAAACTTAACAATCCCGCTGAAACTGTTCCTAATTTTTTTCCAATGAGAGCAAATGCTAAAAGTGAAGACGGCGCCGAGGTTGCAACATACACACCTGATGTAATAAACACAAGCAATGCAATTTCCATCAACACAAACACGCGAATGATCGCTGTTTTATATTGTATCGCGCACCGCTGCATCCAACTTGAAATCTTGATGTAGTACGGCTCCATGAAGGCGAAGCCACTTGCGGTGAACTTGGAAGTCCGGAAGAACGTGTTCCACATATGCCCAAAACCTTTCAGAGTGATTCATATGCACAAGATGTGCTAACTCATGCATAATAACATAATCGATCACTTCTTTTGGTGCTTGAATGAGTCTCCAATTAAAATTCAAATGCTTGTTTGTTGAACAACTTCCCCAACGCGAAGATTGATCACGAAACACAATGGATCGAATATCTAAATGAAGTTTGCGTGCCATTTCGTGTGCGCGCGACACAATGTATCGCTGCGCTTCAGCTTTCATCCATCGCACAAGTGCTTTAGAAAAAGATTCTTGCGTCAAAGAAACAGGACATACAATAATCTGCGCTCTTTCTATATGAACGGCATGTTGCGCATGTTTTGTAATATGCACTTCATACGGAACACCAAAATAGAGTATCTCGTTTTTTAATTTCCCCAATGTTTGCTCTGTTCTGCGTTTTTGAAGATGTTGATGTTTTTCTATCCATTCACGTGATTTTTGCACAAATGCGTTGATTGCAAATTTTGGAATAAACCGTGGCGTTGTCACAATCACTTCGCCTGTAGGAGAAAGTGTGATTTTGAGTGAGCGCGAACGATGATCAACTCGATGTGTGTATGAAAGCGTTGATTGCATGTGGCCATTCTATCATCTACCATGAACACATCATGCATGTGTCTTCTTTTTTCCAAAAAACAAAAGCGCTTATACGTACACTTGGACCAGGCGTTATTACAGGAGCATCTGACGATGATCCATCGGGTATTGCAACGTATTCACAAGCAGGTGCAATGTTTGGAACACAACTTTTATGGACCTCACTTTTTGCTTCTCCATTCATGATTGCGATTCAAGAAATGTGTGCGCGCATTGGACTTGTAACTGGTCGCGGGATTACTGGAGTGTTGCGTAAGCACTATCACAAATCATTTTTGTATCCACTTGCATTTTTTACAGTTGCAGCAAATACGCTCAACATTGCCGCAGACATTAACGCCATGGCATTCGCAACTCATCTTCTTATTCCGCTTGCTCCATGGCTTCTTTCTCTTTTGTTTTCTGCACTTATTGTGGCCTTCATGATTCTCATGCCATATCGCATTCTTGCAAAGTATTTAAAGTGGCTTACCCTTGCATTGTTTTGTTATATCGTGATGCCTTTTGTGGTCCATGTTCCATGGAAAGATGTTGTGTTTCATTCTATTTTCCCCACCATGGAGTGGTCAAAAGATTCTGCTATGATTTTGGTTGCAATTCTTGGAACAACCATCTCTCCATACCTCTTTTTCTGGCAAGCATCGCTAGAGGTTGAACAAAAGAAAAGTTTAGCAACGCATCTATTGGAAAAATGGGTCGTAACAAAAAAAGAAATTTCAAATATGAGAAAAGATGTTGCATTTGGCATGATATTTTGCTGTGTTGCTATGTGGTTTATCATGCTCACTACAGGTATTACGTTAAACAAAAATGGTATCTTCAATATCCGCACCGCACAAGATGCGGCAGAAGCACTCCGACCCATTGCGGGTGAATATGCATATCTCCTATTCACACTCGGAATTATTGGGACAGGATTATTAGCAATTCCCGTTCTTGCGGGTTCGTCATCGTACGTGCTTTCTGAAGCATTTGGATGGGAATTTGGGTTTAACAAGTCATTCAAAAAAGCATGGAAGTTTTATGCCGTTACCATTTGCTCTGCGCTTGTTGGTGTTGTGATGACTCTTGCAGGAGTTGATCCTATTCAAGCGCTTTTATATACAGCTGTTGTGTATGGCGTTATTTCACCTATTATCATTGGTATTATTCTCCATATCTCAAACAATCCAAAAATTATGGATGGATACAAAAATACATGGATTTCCAATGTGTTTGGTGGATTTACACTCGTTCTTATGTCATGTGCTTCACTGCTATTTTTTTGGTTTTCTTTGCGATAAACTCATGACATGACTATTGCAGAAGCCGCACTTTTAGGAGCCATTGAGGGACTTACTGAATTTTTTCCCATTTCTAGTACGGGACATTTGATTCTTGTAGAAAAATTTCTCGGTATTCAAAATGCCTCATTAGCGTTCAATACTATTGTTCAGGTTGGAGCAATTGCGGCACTTTTTGTAGTGTATGCAAAAGAGATCGCCACACTTGTTCAACAAGTTGTACATGGAAAATTTGCTACTATCTTGCGTTTTTGTCTCGCAACACTTCCTGTTCTTGTGTTTGGATTTGTATTTCACTCGTTTATTGCATCACTTCATGGCAGCGTGTTTGTTGTTGGTGTGATGAGTATTTGTGTTGCGATGCTTATGTGGGTTATTCAACGTATGCGCATGCCATCACTTCAAAAGGGGAAAGCGGTGCATAACATGACAATAAAGGATGCATTGTTTATCGGTATGTATCAAGTGCTTTCACTCATTCCGGGAACATCACGATCGGGAATTACGGTTATTGGTGGCATCACGCAAGGATATACATTTAAAGATGCAACTGATTTTGCTTTTCTTTTAGGTATTCCTGCAATGGGTGCGGCAAGCCTATTTGAATTACTTTCATTGATGAAAGCGCCAGAAAATATGACAAATGAGTTTTTGATAACAACGCTTGTTGGATTTTGCATCGCGTTTTTTGTATCACTTGTTACGATTCGCGCAACGCTACCAATTTTTCAAAAGTTCAAATTCACGCCGTTTATTGTGTATAGAATTGCGTTGGGAATTATTCTTCTTGCATTTTTCCAATAGCTTTTTTCCGTTTTAATACACGTCTGACCGCACGCACAATGGCGTCGCTCGTTAACTTGTATTTTTCTAAAAGTTCTTGCGCGTTTCCAGATTGTCCAAAGGTATGAAATACTGCAACCTGTTCCATAGGAGCAGGATGAAGTGTTGCCAAAACCTCTGCAATCGCAGAGCCTAACCCACCCTCAACTTGATGCTCCTCTGCAACAACAATTGCTCCTGTTTCGCGTGATGCATCGCTAATACTTTGCTTATCAATAGGTTTTATTGTGTGCATATTGAGCACGCGAACAGAAATCTTTTCTTGCGCGAGCTGCTTTGCGGATTCCAATGCTTTTGCAACCATGAGTCCACACGCAATAATCGTGACATCTGTTCCTTGATGCATCACCTCTGCTCGGCCAAGTACAAAAGGGTCTTTTGGCAACGTTATTGTAGGAGAAGATTCACGGCTTAATCGAAGATATACCGGCCCATGCATCTGCGCTATTGCATGTGTTGCTTTTTTTGCCTCAAGCGCATCACACGGACACACAATAGTAAGATTTGGGAACGCTCGAAGCATGGCAATATCTTCAAGCGCTTGCGCGGTTGCACCATCAGCACCAGTAACAATTCCAGCATGTGATCCAACAAGTTTCACATTCGCATTATTTATACACACAGAAATACGAATTTGATCCCAAGCACGACCCATAAACACACCATACGTTGCTGCAAACGGAACGTATCCTTCGGTAGCAAGTCCGGCCGCCATACTTACCATGTTTTGTTCTGCAATTCCAACATTCCAGTATCGATGCGAAAACTGGTGCGCAAACGCATCCATACGCGTTGATCCCGTTAAGTCTGCACTCATCCCCACAATGCGATCGTCCGCTTTCCCAAGTTCAAGCAATGCTTCTCCAAAACCATCTCGCGTTGCGCGCAATATTTGATCACTCATGATGAATTTTTCCTTGCAGTGTATGAAGTTCTTGCAGTGCTTCACAAGCTTGTTGTGGTGATGGTGCCTTGGCGTGCCACCGCACATCTCCCTCCATAAAATCAACTCCTTTGCCAGGAATGGTATTGGCAATAATGGCAACAGGTTGAGCGGTGTGAGATCGAGCAAATCGATATGCATCAATCAACGCTTCAATGTTGTGCCCATCAACTTCTAGTGCGTACCATCCAAATGCTTCCAATTTTTGTGCAAATGGTTCGAGAGGTAAAACGCGTTCTGTGTAGTCCTCACTTTGAATCGTGTTACGATCCACAATCACCGTAAGATTGGTTAAACGATGTGTGGTAGCAAACCAATATGCTTCCCACACCTGCCCCTCTTGCTGTTCACCATCGCCCATCACACAAAATATGTGATGTTTTTTTTCTGCAAGGTGTGCCGCAAGCGCCAAACCACAGGCGTATGAAATCCCTTGTCCCAATGATCCCGACGTGTTCTCAATTCCTGGAGCACTTCTGGCAATAGGATGACCCTGCAGTTTTGATCCAAGTTTTCGCAGTTGCAATACAAGCGTTTTTGGAAAGTATCCCATTTCCGCAAGTGTGGCATACCACACTGGGCATACATGCCCATTGGAAAGAATGACACGATCACGATCTTCCCACCATGGATTTTTTGGGTCACATGTAAGGTCACCAAAATAGAGTGACGCAAAAACATCAGCAAGTCCAAGTGAACCAGCCGCGTGCCCACTTCCAGCCTCTACAAGCATACGGATCACAGATTCACGAATCGCAACTGCTTTTTCTTCGATCTGTTGTATGGTCATGGGCATACGACCACTATAGCATTCCTCAAGCATGTTCCCAAAAACTTTCTTGTGCGATACACTTGATATGTCTACATATGGAGGACTATGCGCATGCTTAAAACATTTTTTCGAACAACGGTGCTTTCTTCTCTTTCACCAACGTACTACAACGACATTTTGAAAGTGAAAACGTGGTTTAGTGTAAAGTACTTCATCACACTTCAGGGTATTCTTTCTGTGTTGGTGGCATTCACACTTCTTGGATCACTGGCACGTGTTGACGTCTCACGCATTGTTTCATCTGTGGTTTCGTTGTTCCCTGTGGAACTTGCCATTCGAGCAGATCAACAAGGTATTTCTATTAACCAACCGCTTCCATATGCCATTCCATTTCCTGGATATAGTGCACGAGACAACCCTCTTCAAACAGAAAATCTGATTGTGTTTGATAAAGAGGGAACTATTCAAAATATTTCCGATTTGCATAAAAAATCAACACTCATTGCAGTGACACAAACACAAATCTACGCACTCAAAAATACGAATGAAATGAGTGTTGTTGCTCTTCCTAAAATAGACCAATCTGTGGAAATTACGCGTCAAATGTTCTATGACATTGGGCAACGTATCACCAGTCATCCGTTTGTAAAACAAAAAATGTACGTATACCTTGCCGCGCTCATTATTATTCCCACGTTTTTTATAATTACTCTTGCAACACAAAGTATCACGCTTTTCTTTTTCACACTTCTTTCATGGGTGTTCTCAAAGTTTTTGACACAAGCAAAAGTGAGTTTTGGAACGGTGTACCGACTTAGCCTTCACTCCATCACTCCTGTGGTTGTGCTCTCCGCACTCCTCGAGTATTTGCACAAACCATACATTCGAGGATGGGTGTATCTTGCGTTGTATCTTGCGTGGACGCTCGTATGTCTTCGGGCAATTCATCCTCCACAGAAAGCGTCTACGACAAAAAAGAAATCATGAGCTTGCTGACGTATACCGTCGAAGTCCATATGACCATGTAAGACGACCTGCAACAAAAAACAGCACTGCAAGGACGAGGAGTTTTACAATTGTTGTTGGGTGTGCAAATCCAAAAAGAATATCGGACGGAACGGCGACCATGAGTGCGATTGGAATAATGGTAGTAAAAATATGTTGTGGAACAACGGCATAAATTTCTTTTGGAAACCGCGACATATCAAACAGTGAAGAAAACATAAACACCATGTTATTTAATCGTTCTACAAAAAGTGTTAACGTCATAAACATAAAAAACACGGTGTACATAAGAAAAATAGAAACTATTAGGGCAATGCAAAACCACATCACTTGTTCCCATGAAGGAGTGATTCCTCTTCGCATCACACCAAACATCATCATGCCAATACCAAAAATTGCAGATGAAATAAGTGAAAATCCGAATGTATTGCATGAAACTAAAAATTGACTATCCATAGGCTTTGTGAGCATGGTGTCAAACAACCCCGTGTGTATCATTTTGGGAAGTTTTTCAAAACTGCGCGCCATCCATCCCCAAATGAATACGTTGAAAAATCGAAATACACCAATTACCACAAACATTTCAGGTATTCCCCAACGTCCAACTGTTTGAATATTTGTGTACAATACTGTAGAAAACATAAGTTCAACAATGTTCCAGCCTGTATCGACAAGAAACCATATGAGGAAATTGATGCGATACTCCATCTCTACCATCCATGAGATACGAAAAAACGAGCCAAAAAGTGTAAGATACCGCCTCATTATCCCCCTACCGCACTATATTTTTTAATCGCTTGCTTCCACAGCATCCAAGATGCTCCTGCACATACAATAAGCCACACAATACCTACACCAATATGTATCCCCGTTTCTTGCCAGCGAATATTGCCTGTTAAAAGCTGAATAGGAACGTAGTACCACAAATAGAATGGGCTATACATAGCAAGTGTTTGGATTTGCGCGGGCATAAACATGAGAGGAAGCCAATACCCACCCAAAAATCCTTCCAAACCCCATTTAAAGTGGGATAAGAATGTTGCTTCATCAATCCAAAATGCTGCAAGAGAAATCATCCAACTCATAAGAAAACGGATAAAAAATGAGATGACAAGTGCAAGCGCAATGATTCCGTATGTTGCACCATCAAAAACAAGAAGATTGAGATATGAAATTTTTATTCCCAACACGAAAAAAAGTGGAATAAGGTATAGCATTCCTGTGAGTCGCCACATAAGTTCTCCGGCGATAAGAAAAACGGGATACGCGATGGGACGCACAAAAACAACGCTCATTTTCCCATCACGAATATCTTTTGTTAACCAATCCTCAAAATGACATGACGTAAGACGGGAAATTACCAACGTCATGATGTAGTACACCGAAAGATGCGCGGTCTGCTCTGGTGACATGCGGCCCGTGCGTTCCATATATCCCCACAACTGCAACATACTAAATGCTGGAATCGCATCAATAAACACCCACACAAGACGCTCCCCACGTGCAGCGTAGGTGTTCTGAAGGTGCGCTGAACAAAATGCAAAAAACTTCTTCACCTTTTGATTGTACCAGAGGAAATAAAAAATCTTTGAGGAATTACGTCGACAGTCCCAAAAGGCGTGCAAACTCCTGTTTTTGCTCGGGATGAACCTTCATTTTGAGCAAATCTGGCACGAGGTCGCTGTTACGAAAGTCTGGGGTTTCCGCAATTTCAAGAAGTTCATCAAGCGTAACCAAAAAGTTCTCAATACGCTCGCCAGCATCCAGATGTGGTTCAGCTGTTTGTACACAATTCTTGGCAATAAATGTGTGGAGGATCCAGATAATTTTGGTAAAGGGAGATTCTGCCTTGTATGGAATCCATGTTTTGGATGTATATCCCGTCTCCTCAAGGAGTTCGCGTTGTGCCGCTTCTAAGGCCGACTCTTCATACGAATCACATCTTCCACCAGGCATACAAATGAACGGCTCAAGCATGGGCTGTTCTTGTTTCTGGAGAAGGATTTTCCCCTTTACAACCGCAATAATTGAGGCGGTATCCATACGACGGAGTTTCTCAAACGTAGTGGTTGAACCATCATAGAGCTTTTGCTCCCATTGATACGTCTCAAAAATATGCCCTTTGAACACGAGTTTCGCGTGTGGAGGAAGTGGTTTTGTCCCAATCATGTGCATATTGTAACGCACAAGTGATGCATACAGAGATACTTCTTTATGCAGACTACACCATACAGATTTACTTCAGGGCAAAAGCTTGAGTTTTTGGAAGGATACGAGCAGGACTTACATATGCTCCATCAGCACGAATCTCAAAATGAATATGAGGACCAGTTGAACGTCCTGTTGAGCCAACAAAACCAATAATCGTTTCTAAGAGAACACTATCACCAACCTCAACATTTGCACGACGCAAGTGAGCGTACAACGTTCTTACACCATTCTCGTGCATGATAACGACGTAGTTTCCGTACCCACCAATTTCATACCCAACCGTCTCTACAACACCAGCTTGGATAGCACGAACTTGAGCACCATAATGAGCACGAATATCTTCACCAGGGTGCTTTTTTGAGAACCCAGTTGAAATACCCTTAAAATCTTCAGGAGCAACCGGAAATTGGTAAAAATCAGATAAATTCAAGACGTCTTCATTCTGGGCAAACGTCAATGTCCATGTGAGTGGATCGGCAAGATCACTGTGTACAGAAGGAAGATGTGTCAACGTTTCAGGAGATGTATACGCATGCGCCGGAACAGTCGTCACGCGGATAAGAGCCACGATTGTGGCGAGGAAAAGAATACTTTTTTGTACAACACTATGTGTTTTCATAGATGCAGCATCATCGCTGCCAGCTTGCCTTTGTGTGTGTGCTTATGTTTTGCGTACACGCACGTGGGCATAAAAAAATCTTCCTGCACATATCCTTTTTGTAGCATAGGAAGATTGTGGCCTATAATAAAACATTATGAGTGATTTGTCAAGTCCATTTGTACATATTTCCCCAAAATTCTCCTCGAGAAGAAAACCAATTTAGCCTGGAATACACGTTCTTGTGGTAGGATCAAGGGTATGCGATGGCATCTCTGGTCATTGGGGGTCTTTTTCTTTACCGGGCTCTTGGCATGCTCCCCACTCCTTCAAGACCCTTTCCGACGGATGGTCAACGACTACGATGGGGTGTTTATTACCTGGAGTATAGATTGGGCATCTTACGCACTTTTCCATCAACCTTGGAAACTGTTTGAAGCTCCTATTTTCTTCCCCCTCCAAAAAACACTGACTTTCTCTGATCCCATGATCACTGCCGCCATGTTAGCAACTCCTTTCCTCTGGATAACTCGAGAACCTCTTGTTGCGCATAGCGCAGTAATTTTCATAAGTTACGTCATGATGGGGTGGTTCACTTGCCTTTTTGTATTCCAGGCTACCCAATCGCGTTTCCTTGCTATAACCTCTGGTCTTTACGCCACTTTTGGCGCATATCACACCATGTATATGGGTCACCTCCACACATTCATGATTCAGTGGATTCCTCTTTCTCTCTACGCATGGTTAAAATACAAGGAAACACTGAACCTCCAATGGATGTGGCTTCTTTCCCTCTCTTGGGTATGTGTATCAGTAAACGCACCATTTACTGGATACCTTCTTCTGGCATCTCAAGGAATTTGGATATTTGACACGCAATCCCATCAGCTTCTTCGCACACACTGGAAAAAACTTCTTGTTCCTCTGGGGGTTGGAGCACTTTTCATTGGTGTATGCTACCTTCCTTATCTTGAAGCGTTTCGTCTCTATCATGCCGCCAGAACACTTCGCGATGCCGCACATTTTGCCCTTTCTCTAGATGAAATTGCTTTTTCTCCTCGGGGTATTTTGACAAGCATTTGGGTATGCCTGGGAATAGGTCTCGTGTTTGCCTTCTGGAAAAGGCGCGCTCCTTATCCAAAACTAGCTTTTGGGGCATTCGGTATAGCCTTTTTTGCCTTGATCATGGCGCTTGGTCCAGTGTTGAAATGGCAGGGGAAAACAGTGAAAATCCCATTTCCCATCCCCCTTCCATACTCCCTGGTATACGCCCTTGTTCCAGGTATGCAAGCCTTCCGCGTCCCCGCCAGATGGATTGTTCTTACTTCATTCTTTGTCTTGATTGGAACAACCATGCTTGCAACATCAAAAAGCCAGCGCACGTTTCTTGGCGGAGTATTTCTTGTTCTACTCTTCATTGAAAATCCATGGATATATCCAACATACACCCTTCATACGAGACAGGAACGCCAACCGGTATACCAATGGCTCGAAACCCATGTTTTTGAACCGGTTGCGTTTATGCCACCAGAGATCTACGCCATGCCACAGGGGGCAAAGAAAGAAGTCCTCCGTATGCTCGATCTTCTTCCTCAAACTCGAGTTATTCCCATGTATAACGGATATAGCGGATATGCTCCTCAAGAACGTATTGATGCGCTCGTCACCCTTGCCAACACATTTCCTTCAAAAGAAAGCATGTCCATACTCAACTCTGCTGGCATACATACTATCGTTATAGAAAAATCTGCATATCAAGAAAGTAAGCTAAACGCCATACGTTGCATGCTTCACATGACATACGAAGATGACTATGCCATTATCGGCACCATCTCAGACTCCAATTGAGCGATTTCTGTTGTGAGTCCATCCACCATAGCGCGCAACACCATGACTTCTGCGTGTTTGAGTTCAGAGGCGGCACTTTCATGAATCACGCCACGATACCTCTTCATTTTCTGCTGAAGTTTTGCTTGATATTTCTCAAGTTTCTCGCGTAGAGACTGAAGTTTTTTACGTTTATCATTCATACTTAGTCTCTACTCCACATCGACACAACCCATACAATCAAAGACCCAACAAGAATTTTTCCCCAAGTTTCCCACACAGCTGTCCAAAATGGAGTATGTCCAAAAAATGTTGCCACAAGAAAATGGAGCGGGAAAAGTGTGTGAATAAAAATGATGCTTAAGATAAGCCCAAGCACCCATCCAAATGTGTGAATGTAGTACGAAAAATAGACGTATGCCGCGGGCAAAAAAAAGAAGACCCCACCAATAATCCACGCAAGTGTTTGCACCATATGGTGTAAGTATACCAGGGAGTTTGGTGTTGTGTTCATGATATGATGCCCTCCATGTTGTATGACTATCAGACACATCTTCACCACGTTCTTGGGCACACGCGCCACACATTAGCGCGCGGAGTATCGCGCATATATTATTGGTCATTTGAGGATGCACTGTGGGATGTTCTTTTGTCGTTTTCTGTCCCTAAACACGCAGTTATTTTGATTCCTAATTTTTACTGCATGGATGTGGTGAATAATATGAAGTCACATGGGTATCGCCCGGTAATGTATCCACTCGATAAAAACTTTCAGGTATCGCCATCTGTTATGGATGCATACATCAAACGTTTTCACCCACACATTGTTCTTGTATTTCATGTGTGTGGCATTACATCGAGTGTTTTGTCTTCACACATTCTCGATACATACATGAATCACGGGGGATTTGTTGTAGAAGATGCCGTACATCGTCTCCTTACGATTGAACGCATCAAACTCATTCACACCAATCACTTTATTATCGATAGTTTGCGCAAGGTAAGCCCACTTCCTGGTTCGTTTCTCTATGGCAAACCTCAACAAATTACGCATCTTCAACATGGACAACTGCACTTGAGTACATATGCAATATGTACCACGCTTATATTTGTGCTATACAGTATAGGTCTCCACCTCGCATCTTTTTTATCCTCAGGAAAACTTGCTCACGCATTAAAAAAACATCTCCTTCAACGGCACGACAATATCATTGGAGACGAGCATCGACCACATCATGGAATGTTTGGCATTCCATTTCTTCATACATGCGTTCAAGCAGACAACGTAAAATCGAAAAAACTAAAACAAGTTACATTGTATGAAACATTATGCAAGAAATTTCACATTCCTTTTTTAAACACTTTAGCGTATGAAAGTGAGATAAGCATGTTTCCGCTTGTATTTCCTGCTCATATAATGCAAAGATTGTCCAATAACCTTCACTCTCATCACATACCAGTCACATATAAATTTCCTGACGCACCGTGGAGTAAAACATATGGGGTTCTTTTTCTTCCGTTAGGACAACATGTGCGTGTACAAGAAATTGAGTGTTTGTGTGAAAAAATTGGGGAATTTTTTACCAATGACCAATCATGAAATATATTTCACCGATGCAGATTTGTTTTGGGAAGCTTTTTTGCGTTTCTATAAATCTGGAAATGCGCTGCTTGTGCTTGAAATATATAAAAGAGGTATTGAATACAACATCGCAAAACAATCAGGAGATCGAGAACGTATCAGGCAAGCATATACAAACCTTCCGGAAGATTTGCGAGATTTTAAACACAATTTTTTATCTCGAGGGAAACCGCACTGGAGTTGGTTTCCTTGGGAAGATTAAACATTCTTTTTCTTCTTTTCTTCACGTGCATATACATACGCCGCAACCAATGTTGTGATCGGAACAGCAATCATCAATCCAATACTTCCTACAAGTGTGCGCACAATTTCTTCTGCAATAAATTCATAGTTGATCACTTCCATAAATGGTTTTGATGATCCAAGAAAAATCATGAGAAGTGGTAAAGACGCGCTTGTATACACCAACATAAGTGTGTTAATCATAGATGCAATGTGATCATGCCCAACACGCATCGCGCGCGCATACAATGCTTGAAAAGATTTTTGCCCAGCTGCACGAAGTTCCGCAACAATTGATGCTTGAGAAATAGTAATATCGTCAAAAATTCCAAGTCCTCCTAAAATAATCCCTGCAAGTAAAAGCCCCCTCATATTTAATGAGTCAGGAAAATACGCAGATAAAAAGCCCGCTTCTTCTGATGACATTCCTGTAAGGGAAGAGAGTTTCATAAATAGTTGTGCCAACATCCCCGTTACACACAGCGATACCATTGTACCCACAATAGCAACCCAGGTTTTTTTGTTTGCTCCATGTGAAAGAAAAAACGTAACAGGAACAATGCATGCAGATCCAATAATGGCAATTGTTACCGGATCTTTTCCTTGGATAAGTTGTGGAAGAATGAATATAAAAATAACACCAAACGAGATCGCCATCCCAACAAGCGAGGTAAGCCCTTGCACCCCACCAATCCCAACAGCAACTATACAAAATAAAAGAAAAAGAAGGAGAAGAGGTTTTCTGCGCACAACGTCTGTAATAATAGCCTGTTCGGACCCATCCTGATTAAAAGTGACCTGCACCACAACTTCATCATTCACGGTATACAAAGGAACTGAGGTAAGAGGTAATACGCCAGTATCAATGCTGTACACAACTCCATCTTTTTTTGATTGCACCAAAACAACTTGTGATCGTATTTTCTGTGTTCCTCCGGGTGGAATCCTGTATGTTTCCCGTTCAATACGAATAATTTTCGCCTCAAATTGCTGGGGTTCTGGAATAGTATCGAGCGCAAAAATATGTGGAGGAGAAAAAGTGTACAAAAAAACAAAACATGTTACAAAAAATAATAATGCTGCACGACGCATATGCATGGAACGTATTGTACCAAGGAGATTGCGCTTACACATGTGTCATTTTAGACATCACGCGCGCATACACAACTTTATATGCCTCAACAACACCAATCATGCATAAAGACAGTGCTATAGCAACCACCCAATACATCATATCAACAGAAACTAGACCAAAAAATGTTCGTGTTCCATGTGTTGCAAAAGGAACAATCTGCAACACAAGTCCTATCCCAATCGCCACATACATCCATATGTTATGACGCACCATGCCATTCCACATGGGAACCATAAGTGTTCGTACAGAAAATACGTATGCAAATGTGCTGAGTCCAAATGTGATAAACGCAACAGATCGGGCAAGGTCGAGATTGTGTGTTGTTGTATACACATACGCAAACATACCAAACACACAGATGCTCGCTGCCATGCTAATGATTCCCATACACATCGTCATCCATAAAGGAATAAGCGGCTCATTTGATTGTCGTGGTCTTTCTTTCATCACGGTTTTACGAACCGGGTCTAAAGTTAGCGCAAGACTTGGAAATCCATCAGAAATAAGGTTAATCCATAAAATATGAAGTGCGGTGAGCGCGAGAGGATATCCAAACACAATGCTCCCCAAAATCACAAGAATACCGACAAATGCATCGCTCATAAGATAAAGAATAATTTTTCGTATATTTTCAAAGATGCCACGACCTTCTTCAATAGCCACAACAATGGTTGCAAAATTAGAGTCAAGCAAAACGAGATCGGCAGATTCTTTTGCAACATCTGTCGCCTCGCCCACCGCAATGCCTATGTCTGCCACATGAAGCGCTGGCGCATCATTTACCCCATCACCCATCATGGCAACAACTTCTCCATGTTTTTGTAATGCCTGCACAATGGTAAGTTTTTGTGATGGTGTTGTGCGCGCAAAAAGCACAATGCGCTGTATAGCCTGCCCCACTTCTTCCACAGAAAGTTTTTGAAGTTGATCACCTATCATGATTTCTTCATTTTTTATATGAATACCAAGTTGGGTTAAAACATATTGTGATGTTTGTGCATAATCTCCAGTAATTACCATGGTACGAACACCGGCTACATGCGCACGTTGAAGCGATTCTTGCACTCCTCGTCGAACAGGATCTGAGCATGCAAGAAGTCCAATCCACGTGAGACCATGTTGAGCATCAGCGTGAGAAAGCGTGCTCGTATGTTTCGGCATGGGTTTTTGTGCACATGCCAATAACCGCTTTCCTTGTTGGGCAAGTTCTTGTATGCGAAGCATGATTGCATCTTTCTCTTTTTGAGAGAGAGTTGATGCGTGTAAGAGTGTTTCTGGAGCGCCATTCACATATAACATACGCACATGTTTTGGGTGATAGTGAAGACTCATAAACATTCGCGTTTCCGAAGAAAATGGGATGCTATCAATGCGCTCATGTTGTTCTGAAGAAACAGCATGCGTTTTTACCGCCCACGCATGTACGGCAAGCACAAGAGGATCATCCAAATCATTAGCAAGAAATGCTTGATGTGCGAGTGCACGTGCATTACCTACAATGTCGGTAACTTCCATGTTTCCTTCTGTAAGCGTTCCCGTTTTATCTACACAAATAACACTCACGCTTCCCAATGTTTCTGCGGCAGTTAAGTTGCGCACTAATCCCTTGCGTTTCAAAATACGCTGCATCCCAATGGCGAGCACAACAGTAAGAGAAACAATCAAGCCTTCAGGAATGCTTGAGACAGCAAGCGCAACAGAAATGGTAAACAGTTCACCTAAAGAAAAATGAGATACAAGGCCGATCACAAAAACAAAAGAGATAAGAATACCAATCAAAAAAAGAAGATTGATGCTAAATGATTTAAGATGTTTTTGCAGTGGCGTTCCTTCATCTGCCTCCTGAATATGTTCTGCAATAGATCCCATTTTTGTGTGTGCTCCTGTTGCAGAAACACGCATCATCCCTTGCCCAACATCCACAATTGTTCCCATATACACCGTATCTTGTGCATGTTTTTCTACAGGAATACTTTCACCAGTAAGCATGGCTTCATTGATATGCAATCTGTTTACTTCCAAAAGTTCCCCATCGGCGGGAATGCGTGTGCCCTGAGAAAGAAGAACGACATCACCAGGAACAAGGTCTGTGGCGTTTATAACCGTGCAAACCCCATCCCGCATAACAGTGGATTGTGATGTTACGTAGTGTTTGAGTGCATATAGTGCGCGCGAAGCCCTGTGTTCTTGAACAAATCCAAGAATTGTGTTGATACCCACTGCAAAAAAGATCACAAGGGCATCAGAAATGTGTTGTGTGAATACTGTCACGACTCCAGCAACAATGAGAACAGAAATGAGTGGGTTTTTCAGTTGTGATACAAAAATAAAAAATGCGGTTGGTGGTTTTTTTTCTGGAAGAATGTTCTTGCCGTAATGCACGCGAAGTTTTTCAACTTCATATGTAGAAAGTCCGTGTTGCAGAGTATGCATATACAACAATCCTTCAAGCTACAAAAAACGAGAAACATATACCATTGAAAAGATTCCCAACGTATTCAGAATGTATGAAATGATAATAAACTGCGCTGGTTGCATACGAGATAATCCCATCAGGCTAATTCCTATTTCATCTGGAAAAGGAGAGGCAATAATCATTGCACCGAGAACAGGAAGTATCCATTTTGTTGACCGAGAAAACATAGCGCGTTGAATTCTTTTTTTACAATCAATTCTTGACCATATTTCTATCACTTCTTTGCGCAATGACTGTTGAACAAATCGAAAAATGAGAAGATCTCCAACAACAGCACCTATACCAGCAATGCCTGCAAGCATAAAAGGGGGTAGAGTTTCAGCAAGCATAAAAAGTACTAGCGCGCTTGTTGCAACAGTGAATGTGGAAACAAAAAACATTCCAGATAAGAATGCACCAATATATCCAAAAGAACCTAATCCTAAAATGTATATGTGGAAACTATCAATACGAGAAAGAAGAAACGCAATCCCTAGCCCTATAAGCGCAAGCGTAGTGTGTGTATACCGAAAATTCTTTGTTTTCCTTTGATTTTGCATGTATTCAATATACAAGATTTGTGGTGGTGGGACTATGCATGAACCCTTCAAATGGTGTTATATCTTTTTTTATAACAATCACTTTTCCTGTTGTTTTATTGTTAACTTGTGATACATCAAATTCATTCATACCAATGAATTTACTCCCTAGAAGGTTTTTTCTTTTCTGCTATAGTTATCACATGCAAGACACATGTCCAAAATGCCAAGCTCCACTCTCAGAAATCACAACAACTCGAACTGGAAAAAAATTGCAAAGATGTTCCAATGGAAGTTGGAATACAACAACGCATAAAAATGAAGGATGTGACTTTGTTAAATGGATTCAAGCAGATCCCGTCACACTTGATGAAAAATGTCCAAATTGCGGCGCGCCACTCGTACTTTCTGAAACAAAATTTGGCAAAAAAATGAAAAAGTGTTCAACAAATGTGTGGAACAAAGAAACACGCAAGGCAGAAGGATGTGACTACATTGAGTGGATCAATGGAACAACAGAAAAACTCGATGAAGACTGCCCAGAATGCGGAGAAAAACTCGTTTTATTTACCACAAATGCTGGAAAAAAGATGAAAAAATGCTCAACGAGCGGGTGGGATAGTAAGGCAAAAAAAGTAACAGGATGCACGTATGTGCAATGGTTGAAATCTGGGCAAATGCCATCGCAAAATGAAAGCACGGGAGAAGAGTTTCTCCCTCCACCTCCGTCAGATGAAGAAATTCTTTAGCATCATCATGACATCCTGTTTGGCAAAAACAAAAAGGTATCTTTTGTCGTGATCTATATTCTTCTAACAAAAAGCAGCATGACAGTCACTATGGTTATAACAGCAAAAATACTAACGGTTTTTATAAAAAAGTGAACTGCATCTTTTTTCCTACCTTCCATAAAAAGTACAAGTGGTTGATAAAAGAATAAAAATGCCATCACAGCAACAGAAAGTGTCAAAAATGACAACACTACTATTGGGGCAAAAAAGGTATCTGGTTTGTCTTTTAATGGCTGCGTCACAAATGTCATTATTGTGACTCCAAGAAAAATATATGCTGAAGCGCTAAAAGCGTTTATAAAAGGATTTTTGATCATACTATAAGCACATTAATTTGTGAGCCCTACCAATTCACTTGAATCAATCCTAGAAGTTTCGATGTTGATACATTCTTTGGGATTTCAAAGCCATGCTGCTTTACTTCATTAACTGTGAGTTTTGGGTAATCATAATACCCATTATCTGCCTGATTTAACGCATAAGCGTCACCAGATAAATCGTCTGGAACAAAATACGCATGATACACTCTTCCTAAATGCGACGGCTCAGCTACATAGTAAATTTTTCCTTTACCTCTGCATTTATCCCACATACGTCCAACCCCTTGAATACAACCCACACTACCACGGTTTGGGATTTCATTATCCTTTGTCATATTGATTATTTTACACATTTTATCAGCTAGTTCGAATCCAAGTGTGGTCTTACTAATTCTTGAGAAAATTTACTCGAGTGGAAAATACTGCTCAAAACATTGGGCTCGTATCGACAAATCGACTGGATCAAAGAGATCGAATACCTGGAGTTCACTTACCAGGAAACACAGAGATTTTTATCGGAGAAATTTATGCCGCTGTAATGCTATCAAAAGGTAGACTTTGGATTAATGCTTTTATCTGACCATCCTCAACCTGTTTGGAATAATAAATCTGACCCATTTCCTGCTCTTTTTCGGTAGCAATCACCTGCCAGTTGGTTTGGATGCTGGCTTTGGTAATTGGCCTTCTGATCTCTTTTTGCTTTACATAAGAGATAATCTCGTTTAAATCCAGCTGATACTTTTCCAAAAGCAGGTAAATATCATAAAAATCACGGTAACGTGCTCGATCACTCATGGCGCGGATTTTCTCCGCACAGATTTCTTTGATATCCATGATCGCTACCGAAAAGTCCACACCCCAGACATTGTGATAAACCAAAGTTTGAGGCGGTAATAGAACATTTTGCAAGAAATCAATTTCCACTTTGAGTGAGTTGGGTTGAATGAGTGGTCCGGTGTATTGAAGTTTTTCAATTTTGATGGTGGCGTTAGAAAGATAGTCCTTTTTAATGCTCAAATAGTCGGTTGTTTCAAAGATTTTCCACACCTCTTCAATGGGTAGTGGTGTCTTGTTGGAAGAAAAATCCAGATCCTCAGAAAAGCGATACTGATCCAAATAGCAGTGGTGTAAGGCAGTGCCACCTTTGAAAATCAGGGTTTTACCGATTTGAGACGCAGCAATAATCTGCATGACTAGAGCTAGAAAATAATCCTTTTCAGCAATATGCAGAGGATAACGCAGACTCTTACGGTTGATGATTTCGAGTTGTTGTCGGGTCAGCATAGGGCTTATTTACCTGTCTGGTATTTATCAAAATAGGCATCGTAGTAAAGTCGCCACTTGGCATTAAACTTCGTATCCCCAGCCAACATGCGGTGAGTCCCCTTTAGTTTGACTTGGTGATAAAGATCACTCGAATTAATCCCTAAGAGGTCAAACAGGAACCCAAACGTCTTGGCGGTGGCCAAAGACATCTTCCCCAAGTACTCAGTCATTTTTTGCAAATCAAGCGAATCTTTATATAAGGAGAGTTTTTCGATCACCAAATCAACAGTATATTTGCTTTTGTGAAATTGGATCATATCAATTAAGGCTTTTTCAGCTGCTGCCATGCGTGCGGTCTTATTATCAATACTTACCTCTTCCCAGCCAAAAAACCATTTAGAAAGCACTTTGACAAAGCTATATTCGATCGATTGCATCTGCACAGACTTGTACTGCACCTCTGAAATAGAAATGGTTTTGTGGGTGAGCTGGTCAAACATACCGTGATACGCCAAAGCCGATTCAAAAGAAACGTATGAGTCTTTAACCAAAAGATTAGCCACTACATAGGGCGAGAGAGACAAAAACCCGCGATTGGAGAGGTCAGAGATGGCATACAGCCCCCTCTTCACCCGAATCAACCAGCCGTTGCGGGTCAATTTAACAATTTCCTTCTTGGTCCTCTGCTGATCCCACAATCCCTCAGCCTGGCTGTATATCTGGTCAGAGGTCACAATTTGGCCATATTTAACGATCAGATTCTCCAGAAGCGTGCTTTGATTGGTGTTTAGAATAGTTTGTTTCATATAATCTTAGTACCCTTTTATGGGAACTATCTACTTATAGATTAAACAATCTCAGTGGGATTGTCAAGAGTGTATATTAGCTTCAAACGGCGCGTTGGTTTCCGTTCTATCTTGCTCAAGAGATGGGAAGTTTTCGGACACATCGACTGGCTGACATATCTTGAATACCCAGAATGGACAACCAAAGAAGTTGATAAATTCTTGAACTTCTAGTTACTACAACTATGAATTGTTTTCACTATCAATGAAAACAATTTAGGGATAGTTTTCAGTACTTTTGAAAACTCGAAATAATCTATTTTCGAGTTTTAAGCTCCCTTTCGTACAGCTCATGCGGACACTTATCTCCCAATTGCTTGTGTGGAAAATAGTTCCACATCGCCTGAAATAAATCGATATTCCCGATATACATTACTTCGGGAACACCTATTTTCATCAAATCGGTAATAAAATCGGCAAAATTATGATCGTATTTTTCTTTATAAATAAACTCAACAATTTCTGCAAAGGTTATTTGAGCATGATATTTGATGGATAGTTTACCAAAACGTTTCTCAAGTCTTTTTCGTTCTTGTTTGAGATTTACCATTTTTTGCTGTTGTTGCTTAGGTTTAACTAGAGATTTTATAATGTCTTTTAATGATGGAGCTGGTGTTTTTTCTTTGGCGAAAATCTTGATTGCTCTCTGTGTGTGTCTAATAGGAAAATTGATTGGATTACTACCAACTAAGTAATAGGTCTTATCCACTTTTGATATCCTACCAAAAAAACTTCCCGGCAGGTTGTGAAATGATTGCGACATCGCTCTGTCATAAACTTTAAATTTTTTACCAGTAAAAACTGACTGTAAAAAAACATAAGGGGGTTGACTAGTAGTGTAAGTCTGGAATAAATGCAAAGATTGAGTTTCGATGATTTGCTTTAACTCGTTTAGTTCAGTTTCACCCAACCTGTCTGGATCACCAAAATAATACTGCTCAATGAGTGTTTTTCCATTTTTAGGTTTATAGTCAAATAACAACCACTCACCAGATAAACCTTGTAATATATCCTCTGAAATGTTGAGCCGAGCTGGATCGATATCACCCATAAATTCTAAAAGTACTTGATTGGGATCAATATTGGTCTGAGGCAAAAATGCAAAAGCTTTGCCAAGTTTAACTTTGAGCATAATTATTTAGTTTCTTCCAAGTACTTGTCAATTTCATCTTCACTTGGAATTTGTGAGTTAACTACAAAATAATGTTCGAGTAATTTTTTCTCTTGCTTGTTTGCCCCGAAGATAAATGCCATTACCACTTCTTCAACGGAATAGTCCATGTGAATTAATAACCATAGCCTGATGTGATCTCGTTTAACTTCTATCTTTTCTAGTTGAGCTTTCTCGCGAGGGAATAAGGTTGCAAATTGACTGATGAATTCATTCTTAAGACCTTGTCTGAGGTTTGTTCCACTAATAGCGGAGATAATGATAAAATATCGAAGCTGCTTTTCCTTACCACCTAAGCCAGTAATGATAAGTCCTTGATCTTGGCTTGGCATTCCAGCTACCTCATCGTGGCCTGCAATTTTCCAATTATCAGGTACATTCAAAATGTCATCCATTTCTGGATTATCTCATAAGAAAGAGACTTTGGACTAATAGTTTCATTTCTGTAACTTTGTGGTGATTTCTGTTGAAAAGCTCGAACGATGGTATGAATTCAGACGAATTGATTGGATGAGCGAGTTGGAGTATCCGGAGTGGACAGTGAAGGAGGTAAATAGATTCTTGCAACATTGATTGCCCTCTTGCCGATTTTGTTTCATACTAAAGACAGATGAAAGACTTGCCCAAACTGATTGTTTCTGTGATTGGCTGTGAATTAGTGGGTTTCTTAGGAACTCCATTCACCATCTCCGCTATTCCTACCTGGTACGCCACCTTGAATAAGCCTTTCTTTGCCCCACCTAACTGGATCTTTGGGCCAGTCTGGACACTTTTATACTTCTTGATGGGTGTAGCCTTTTACCTGATCTGGAGACAAGACTGGAAGTCAGCCAAAGGCAGATCCGCCTCTGGCGGAAAAAAGATCCAAGTAGCCATAAAATACTTTTTAGCCCAACTGGCACTGAATTTTATTTGGTCTCCGATTTTTTTTGGACTGCGAGCGCCTTTATTAGGATTGATCGTAATTGTAGCGATGTGGGTATTGATTGTAATGACAATGCAGAAGTTTCATCCCTTATCGCGATTGGCGTTCTATCTGCTGGTGCCATATCTGCTGTGGGTTAGCTTCGCCACTCTTCTCAATGCCGCGATTGTGATTTTGAACTGAAGAAATCTAAACCTATTTATTCAGCAACAATCTCAACATCATAGTTATCAGAGAAATCTTCAGTATCAGGTTTTTGTTTCTTTTTTACCGCTAAATTAAAAAGGTCGGTAAGTTTTTTCCCAGCTCTTTGAGCCCTAGACATTTTTGAATACTGAGCCACATTACTCTCTACGTGTTTTTTCAAATAATCTTTAATATTGTCTTCTCCTGTAAATATCAAATTGTTTTTCTTTCTTGTATGTATAACATCTGGTGGAGTAAATTTAATACCACCTTTTTCTAGTAACCAATGTATTTCTGAAATTTTATAGTTATTTTCTGACGTTGGCCTTCCCCCAAGTAAAAATCCGATTGCGTGTTTTTCGTTATCTTTATAGCGAGCAAGTTCTTTTTTTACATATTCCTCAATAAACTCTTTGAAATCGCTCACTATTTGGGAGTGATCTTTTCCTACCCATCTATCAGAACTTTCATACTTAACAGAGCCATCACTAGCAGTAATTTTGTATCTTTTATCAGCGCAAACACATGTTCCGTCTTTGCATATAGCCGTAAGAATGAGGGTCATTTTTATTTACCAGACATTTCTAGTTCTTTATTTAAAAAGTTCTACTAACTGAGCTTGGTTAAGCCATACAGTTTCACCCTCAATTCGTACTTGAATTACAGGCTGACCGTTGTCACCGGTGTAGATGATTATTTCGTTGTTAGATTCTTTTTGATCCATATTATTTCTTCTTTATAAACTTCTTAAGATCCTCAAGACGATAACGTCTAATTTTTCTCTCACCGATACGCACAGCCACCAAAATACCCTTGCGATCCCAAAGCCGAAGGGTGTTTGGGTGAACACTCAATATCTCCGCCGCTTCTTTGAGTTTTAAGAGTTTTTCCATACCTGTCCGCCTTTGGTGGATGTACATTACTTACCAAGTGATGACACTAACATACAAAAAAATTGAGCTTTTTTCAATTGCTCTACGAGGGAAATTTCTATGAAGTTGAGTTGTACAATAGTAACATGACTTATGATTATTCAACGCTCGAACCACTTATAAAAAGAACGGCATTAAAAATGCCATTCAATGAAAAGAGTTAGTATGGAAACGCGTTCAGGCTGGGGATGGGTTTCGGTTCATTAACCGCCTTGGACATGCAATCAAGAAAAAAGATGCAGAACGTGTGAAAGATTTAGTGATTCCTCCTGCGTGGCAAGATGTGCGCGTGTCACCTGATCCGTTTGGACATATTCAAGCGGTTGGCATCGATGATAAAGGGCGCAAGCAATATATTTATCATCCCGCATGGATTGAGTATAACCAACAACATAAATTTGATTCTCTGAAAAAGTTTGGTGAAATTTTACCATCACTTCGTGAAACCATTGCCAGTCACATGCGCCAGCACGAACTTACCCGCGAACGCATTTTGGCAACCGTTGTGTGGCTTTTGGAACACACCTTTATTCGCGTTGGCAATAAAGAGTACGCAGATGAGAATCAATCGTATGGGTTAACTACCATGCGCACAAAGCATGTGGATGTGGAAGGAAACACGATCACTTTTAGCTTTAAAGGTAAAAGTCATGTGTATCATGAGCTTGATATTCGCCATCCGCGCGTTGCGCAAACCATTAAGGAATGTATTGAGTTGCCGGGGTACCAAATTTTTAAGTACGTGGATGGGGATAAGCGAAGAGCGATTGATTCGGCCGATGTAAATACGTATTTAAAAGAAATTAGCGGCGAGTCATTATCCGCAAAAGACTTTCGCACATGGGGAGGAACAACATTGGCAGGGAATTCGTTGTATTCCATTGGTGAGCCAACCGATGAGTTACCAGCAGAAAAAGCATTGGTGCAAGCTGTGGCAGAAGTTGCAGAGCAACTTGGAAATACTCCCGCAGTGTGTCGCCAATACTATATTCATCCCCGCGTTATTGAAAGTTACGAGAAGAAAATTTTGGTTCCACATTTTGATAAAATCTCACAAACAAAAAGCAAAGTTCCGAATGGGTTGGCTTGGGAAGAGTATGCAACGCTCAGCTTGTTGGAGAAATAACTTATCTTGTTGCAGCAATCTTATATTGGGTATATAACAGAGATATGTCACAACAAGAACTTGTTTTTGCGGGACCACATGATTATGAACATTCAGCGTTAGCACTCAAACTTACAACAGTACGAACGGATAGGCAATTTGAGAGAAAGCCGACAACTGGGAAATTTAAAGATCACGACCCAGCGAACTTGGAAGTGTTTCCCAATCATAAACCACTAAATGCAATTCCGTGGATACAACTTGCAACGGATGGTTGGTATACACCGCAAGAAGCATTGATTGACCTTCAAATATATTACACATCGATGGTGATTTCGTCTCCAGCAGTTGCGATTACATATTTACTTGAAAGCGTATATCGTGCACTATCTCCCGAACATCAACAAATCCTTGAAACACAAACTATTGATGAAGCAGCGCGACACGAAACACTTCGACTTTTATTTTTCCGATCACTTTGTCAAACATCGGTCTTTCATCAACATTCTGCGCATCAATATATTGATGTGTTGCGTGACAACCGCATGATAAGCGTGCCTGAGGCAGTAGAAATTTTAAGAAGAGAAAAAGATCTCCCTAGAATTGGCGCACAAGAATTACAGCGCATTATTCTTGCAGGAAAAAAAGATCGTAATTATCAACGTATTGTGTTGGCGGGTTTGAGTGCGCGTTGAGGTGCTGCTTGTAAAGTGATCTGCAAATCAGATTTTAAGTTTCTATCGGTTTTTATATAAACGAGTGTAAAATACTCTTGTGACCGCATTACTGGACAATCTCACTATTCGACTTGCAACAGTCAACGACTTTGAGCAGTATGTCAATCTTTTACAGATCACGTATGAGACATGTAGCACTAATAGTTCACTTGGTTTAACCAAAGAATGTTTCTCAACAGAAATGATGGCAACAGACGAGAGTGTGAAATATCTTCACTCATATCTTGAAATTACACCAACACACAAGGCGTGGATTGCAGAAATTGATGGAAAAATTATTGGAGCAATTACATGCGAAGTACGTTCACAATTTGAAGCAGAAATCGTTGCTTTTTATGTGCATCCGCAATATCAACATCAGGGTGTTGGAAAAAAGTTGTATGCAAAAGCATTAGATTTTGCAGGACAAAGAGATGTAATGCTTGACGTATATGCACATAGTACACATGTAATCGCAATGTACAAAAAATGGGGATGGAAGTTGGATGAAAGTCGCGGAGAACATGGGACATTTCTGCTCCATTGGCGAGGTTGGCCAAACAATGTTCATGTGCCGTGTGTATATTTGCGACTCAATCAACATATAAAGCTTTGATATACTTCAATAACATATACTCGAAGGGATCACATATGAAAACTGCAGTGGTAACGGGAGCTAGTACTGGCATAGGTCGAGCGGTTTCACTTGCTCTAGCCCAACACGGATTTGAGGTGATTCTTGTAGCGAGAAGGCGTGAAGAGCTGGAAAAAACATTGCAGCTGATTCAATCGGCACAGGGTGTTGCGCGAATAGAGATTGCTGATTTAAGTTCACTAGAATCAATCAATACACTTATTACATCCATTTCAACAATCACAACACAAATTCATCTCATTGCAAATATTGCAGGAATTTGGCATGGAAAAGAGAGCGTTTATGCTGGAAAAGATTTTCAGACTTTTGATCAAAAGGTCATTCTTGATACGTTTTACGTTGGGACAATTTCTCCCACACTATTAGTTCATGGCCTTCTTCCAATCATGCCAAAAGGAGCAAAGATTATTAATCTTTCAGGTACATTTGAAGATGGTGGGAAAGGCTGGCTTCCATATTACGTGTCAAAGCGAGCAATTGAAGATTTAACAGTTGGATTGAGTCAGGAGCTGGCTGACAAGGGGATACATGTAAACTGCATCTCTCCATCGGACACTGCGACAGAAGAGTATCAGCGTTTTTTCCCTCAATTTGCAACGGATGCGAACGATCCAAAAGATATAGCATTACAATTTGTGAAGTTGGCAGATGAAAAGAATGTTGAGACTGGCAAGGTGTTCGTTATGAAAAAAGGGACGGATATTCGAGAAGCATTCCATTTTTAGCCAAGTTTTCCCCAACTTCCCCTACTTTTATAGGCCTATCTGTGGTATACTGCATATCTTCGGTTCGAAAGGTGGCGATCCACCTCATGTGATTCTTTCCGCAGATAAGAGTAAAACTCAACACAGGATGTGTTTTGTTGCGTGAATCACAGATTCTAGGCAATATTTCCTCGAGTAGGGTTTTCATAAAGGATATATGTATCAGCAGACTCAGCGTAGTCATTCATACGGTTCTCGGCAAGGCAATGCTCGAGGCAATTTTGGGGGTTCCAGAGGTGGTAGGGGTGGATTCCATACCAGTAGACCGTCATTTGGAGCACGAAAAGGTCCTCCTCAGTCAACCATTCATCCATCAAAATATAAGAATGTGGGTGTGGTACCAGAGGTAGAAAAAGAGTACGTCATCACGCATTCGTTCGAGGACTTTGCATTGCATCCTCAAATTATGGAAAACATACGTCGTCACAACTACGTGACGCCAACGCCAATTCAGGATCAAGCGATTCCATCGCTTATGGAAGGGCGCGATGTTGTTGGTATTGCAAACACGGGCACGGGGAAAACTGCCGCATTTTTGCTTCCGCTCATACATAAAGTTGCAAATGATCCCCAGCAGGGTGTACTTATTTTGGCTCCAACACATGAACTCGCGGTTCAAATTTATGATGAGCTCCGTATGTTTTCAGTTGGTCTACGCATAAGCGCATCGCTGTGTATTGGTGGCGCAAGTATGCAGCGTCAACTGGATGAGTTACGCCAAAATCCACACTTTGTGATTGCGACTCCGGGACGATTGACTGATCTTATGAATCGTGGTGCATTCAACGCGTCCATGTTTACCAATGTTGTGTTGGATGAGGTTGATCGCATGTTGGATATTGGATTTCGCAAGGATATTCGATTCCTTATTTCAAAATTGTCGCTGAATCGTCAGTCTGCATTTTTTAGTGCAACGATGAATCGTGAGACCGAAGAAATTATGCGTGATTTCTTAAAAAATCCTATCAAGTGCAGTGTGAAAACGCGTGTGACAAGCAATCACATCCATCAGGATGTTGTGCAAATAAAACCAGGTGAGAATAAAATCGATGTGTTGTACACGCTGTTACAACAGCAAGAGTTTGATCGTGTGATTGTGTTTGGACGAACCAAACACGGCATCAACAAGTTGGAACGTGTATTACTTACAAAAGGTTTGCGCGTTTCATCTATTCATGGAAACAAAACTCATGGTGCACGGCAACGCGCACTGGATCAATTCAAGCGTGGTCACGTGCAAGCGTTGTTAGCAACTGATGTGGCAGCGCGCGGAATTGATGTTGATAATGTGTCACACGTGATTAACTTTGACGAACCGCAAACGTATGAAGATTATGTGCATCGCATTGGACGTACGGGTCGTGCTGGAAAGTTGGGAAAAGCATTGACGTTTATCTCGTAACCATATTTCTGCATAAATCTACTACTCTAGATATAGAGGAGTAGTGTGGAAACATATCAGTGGTGTGCAATGTTGATGAAGCCTTCATGGGCGCCACCCAATTGGCTGTTTACGCCGGTTTGGTCTGTGTTGTATCTCATGATATTCATCACCTTTGGAAAAGTATTTCTTATGATATGGAAACGAAAAATTCCATTTGTTATTGCAATGCCATTTGTGATGAACCTCTTGTTTAATGCAACTTTTTCTCCCATTCAATTTCAGATGCAAAACAACGCGCTTGCCACGATGGATATTAGCTTTGTTCTTGGAACGATTGTGTGGATGATGTGTGCAATTTAATTGGACAAAAAGTAACGGGCTCGAGAAATGGGTGGATTTTCGGACAATTGATTGGATTAATTACCTAGAGTATCCAGAATATACAGCGAAAGAAGTTAAAAAGTTTCTAAACTCTTAGGCCAGGAGTAGCCATTCATACAACGGTACCACCCGTATTTTTGCTCCCTCGCATTCAATCTCCTGTTTTTCTCCCTCGTTTACCAGTATTAGCTTTGTAGCTTTTTTTAATTCTGATTTGGCAGCCACCAATGCCCTTTGTTCTCTTTCTTTGGTTTCCTGTAAATCAAACTTCTGTGCCACCTGGACAAGCATTCGTTCACTCGGTACAAAGAAATCTACCTCCAAATCTTGCACCGTTTTATAGTAATACACTGTTTGATACTTGCGTCGTAAAGTCAAAAAAACTAGGTTTTCCATCAATTTGCCTTTATTTTCCGAAAACGAGAAACCGACTGATTGGGCTAAACCCGTATCAACACAGTAGAGTTTTTTTGCGGCAATTTGCCGCTCCTTAACCGAATAGGCATATTTATTAACTACGAAGAATAGCCAACTATTCTCAAGATATGAGACATAGCTTTTAACCGTGTTTACGCTTCCCAATTTAAGCAGATCTTTTAGTTTATTAAATGATATTAGTGATGATGTGTTGCTTATCAAATAAAAAGCAAGTTCCTGCAAACTCTTGACGTTATCGATCGCATACCTAGTAGCAATATCACGAAAAAGCACATCGTCATAAAGCGTTTTATGGATTGGCAATTCTGGATATTTCAGTGCATCAGGAATCCCGCCAGCAGCCAGATATTCATTAGCTAGCTTCCGTAAATTTCCCTTTTCTTTAGTGGTCAAAACTCCTAAATTTGGTGTTTTAGTTTGTTTTAAGGTTAAAAATTCTCGAAACGAAAATGGAAATAATTCCACTCGAATTGAACGGCCAGTTAACCTTGTTCCCAATTCCTGGCTTAAAAGGGAAGCATTTGATCCAGTCACGATAAATTTATATCCCTGATCGTGTAACCTGCGAACAAATCTTTCCCATTGAGGGACGTTTTGAATCTCGTCGAACAAAAAGGCTTTTTTCTCTCCAAATAGGCTAATGAGCGTTTCATGAAGCAAGTCAAAATCTTTAACCTGAAAGTTCAAGAGCCTTTCGTCTTCGAAATTAACAAAGTAATAATTATCTTTGAGATATTTTTCGGCAATTTGTTTTAAGAGCGTTGATTTACCTACCCGTCGCAAACCAGTAATCACCACCACCTGAGGAGCAGCAATCAAGCTATTTAAGCTAGTAAGAGCCTCTCGCTCTACTCCAAGATCACGACCTTCAAAAGCTTCAAACTGCTCTTTTAAGGCCAAACTAAGGAGGTTTTGGGTTATTTTAGTCTGGATTTGCTCTGTCATATGTTATCTACTATAATACAATTTGTTTTCACTGTCAATGAAAACTATTTCATGATAGATTTCAGTATATTAGCAACCTTATGACCAATAACATAGTCCAAGACATAAAGCTGTACAAATCTCTTTTTAATACCAGAGATGACGTTTTTGCCCGCTACTGGGAAGATTTGCCTGGCAAAAAGTCAGGTTATTCCCCGGTTTATCGCATCAATCAAAGTCCTCAGGCTTTGACAGACACTGTCATCTTATCGCATTTAGAGGGAAACCAAACCATTGGGGTTTACCCTTTGTATCCGGATAACACTACCACTTTTCTAGCCATTGATTTTGATGGGTCGGATTGGTTGAGTCTAATCCAAAATGTGTCGACTATCGCCATGAACAATGAGCTGCACTTTGCCATTGAGCGATCAAAATCTGGTAATGGTGGTCACTTATGGTTTTTCTTTCAAGAAAAGCTACCCTCCTATAAAGCTCGTCAAATGGGCAAGTTGTTACTAGATCAAGCTGGGATTAATAACCGAAAAACGTTTGACCGGATGTTTCCAAGCCAAGATGAGCACACTGGCAAGGGTTATGGTAATTTGATTTGTCTGCCTCTTCAAGGAAAATTAGCTGCTGAAGGAAACACCATATTTATCACCCCATCTGGTTTGGCAATATCCGATCAATGGCAGTATTTACAAGAAATTGGAAAATTAACCAGAGAAGACATCGACAAATATCTTGAACGTTCTACCAGACTTCCAACTAGTTTAGCAACAGCTGCCAATACATCGCCTGACAAAAACATAGAAGTTCAAGAAGATGAGGCAACTGATGTTCAGCCAGTGGTCACCACTCAGGGTCAAGAAACCAAACTGGTTTTGGGAGCAAATATTTTTATCCCCAACATTTGGCTACCGGATAAACTCTATCGCCATTTAAAGAAAGAGCTGAACTTCCCCAATCCTGATTTTTATGCCAAAGAACGATTCGGTTATTCAACCTGGCAAACACCCAGGTTTATCAAAACTCTTGATGTATTACCTGACGGTATAGCCATTCCGGTTGGATATTTAAACAAACTAAGCGAATTTATTCAACAAGAACAGCTAAAAGCTGAAATCGTCGACCAACGAGTAATCACAAAAAAGATAGCATATCCTTCAAAACTTATTCTGCGCAAAGATCAGAAACAAGTTTTAACTCGATTGATGGTAAATAATCGGGTAATTTTAGAAGCGCAACCTGGTTTTGGCAAAACCATGGTGGCTCTAGCTTTAATGAAAAAACTGGGTCAGAAAACATTAATTATTGTTCACACCAACACCTTACTCCATCAGTGGCAAGAGCGAATTGTTAAATACTTTTCGATGACAAAAGGCGACGTAGAATTGATTGGTGACAATAAGTGGAAAATTGGTAAAAAGGCAACCATTGCTTCTTACATGACTTTATCTAGACGCGGAGTTGATGAGATTAAAAACGATTTTGGATTAGTAATAGTGGATGAATGTCACCACGTTCCCGCCAATACTTTTAGCACCGTCGTGAAACAATTTCCGGCCAAATACATGCTAGGGTTGACTGCTACCACTTTTCGCAAGGATAAATTAGAAAAATTGATGTACTTGTATATCAGCAACCAAGTGGTCACAGTCACAAGCGACACCCTGGATGATAATAAAGAGAAAATTTCGACCGTACAAACCGAATTAATTACGCGCAAAACACAATTTAAAGCCAATGGTAAATTGGAGGATTTCCAGGAAGCCTGCAAAATGGTGGTGATTGATGCAAGTCGAAATAAGCAAATTACCGATGATATCGCAGCAGCATTAGGAACTGGCGCTAAGTGTTTGGTGCTGACCGAACGGATTGAGCACTGTGAAATTTTACTGGAACTGGTTCGACAAAAAATCAAAGGCATTCATGCAGCTATTGCTACCGGGGTCATGACGAAGAGGCATCGTGAACGAATCGCCAAACGAATGGATCAAGAGCGTTTTCAACTGTTGATTGCTACCGGAAAATTAATTGGTGAAGGTTTTGATTGGCCTGCCGTTACTCATTTATTTTTAGCCTTCCCCTTTTCTTGGAAAGGGAAGCTGATTCAGTATGTGGGGCGGGTGCAAAGAAGTTGTGACGGCAAAACTCAAGCTGTTGTCCATGATTATTTTGATGACCAAGTGCCGATGTTGAAATTGATGTATTTCAAACGCTTAAGGACTTATCGCAGTTTAGGGCTAACCAAGATTAGTAGCTCTGCAAAAAAGAAGGAAGTAAATGAAGACCAACTCGCTTTATTTTAAACAACAGATCTACGGATTTGCTCTGGGGAGCACCGGCAGATTATTGTATCGACTAAAAAATATTGATTGCTGTTATTTGATTTACCCAAACAATCTTGACCATTATTTAAACATGCTTCTCCACGACCAACCACCGTATATTTTAGGATTAGGCTTTTACTCAGGTATCGACCAGGACCAAATTCGTATTGAGACCATTTGCACCAATCAATTCCGCAATGATTTTATTGATGACAATAAGCAAATTGAGATTGAGATCAAGCCATTTATTAACCATCTTGACGACTATATGAAATATAGCAAAGCTATTGGAAATTCATATTGCAACAGGACTAGTTACGAAGTCATGAAGCTAATTAATCGAGGTCAACTGAAGTCACAATACACTTTTCTCCATGTGCCAAAAACTTTTGATTTTCGAACTGCGATCGACATAATTGATCGGGCGTTATTGGAGTTTAAATCCGGCCTGAAATAATCAATTGATTGTAAATGTAATTTAGTGGTTGTTTCTGTCCGTTAGTGCTCGAGAAATGGTATGAATTCGGACGAATTGATTGGGTGACTTGTCTTGAATATCCTGAATGGACGAATAAAGAAGTGAACCGATTCCTAAACTTTTAATCCACGCTTCTCAATTTCTTCCAAGATTTTTCCACCCAAAGGCCGACATTGGCAATTCCTGGCATGTTCAATATGCCACTTAACTCTTTGATCTAAAGTTGGATTCTTAGGCATTTTATGAGCCAGGTGCCAGACTTTGTTGATTTTAGTAGACATACTCCTATTGTAGTCCGTTTAGAAAAAAATCAAATAACGTAGCCCCACAATAAACAAAGCAATGGCAATAAACAATCGAAATTGCTTCTGTGGAATCTTATCTACTAGCCTTTTGGCCAAATAGGCTCCCAATAAAGATATTGGGACACATGCAATTAAGGCAAGCAGTAAAGACCCTTCAACCCGAATGCCACTGATAAAGTATTGAACCACCCGGGAACTATCAATTAGTAACCCTATTACCCCGGAAGTAAACAGAAAAACCGACTTAGGCAAATCGTAAGCAGACAGGAAAGTACTCCTGACAGCTCCTCCCACGCCAAAAATTCCAGAGAAGAAGCCTGATAGCCCTCCACCCAGCAGAGCATGGCTATTGGAGGGCTTCATTTTCCAGGTTGGTTTGAACCAGATGAATGCAACGTAGAGAACCAGGAATAACCCTAGCGATCGTTGTAATAGCTCTTCTGGCAACGTTAAAGGCAGTCTGGCCGCCCAAAAACTGGCGATAATCCCGGGAATACCAAATAGTAGAATCAACTTCCAGTTAAACCCTTTCTTAAAAAAGAGCATTTTCCAAATATCACCAAACCAGTGAATGACTCCTACAAACAACAGGACAATGGGCAACGGCAAGAACAAAGACAAAACCGGCACCATAATCGTCGAGGTGCCAAAACCAGTCATGGTACCGACTGTGGAAGCCATGAGAGTTAAAGCAATGAGAGCAACTAATTCCATGCTTCTAGTTTACCTGCTATTGCCTACGTTTGGCCACCGTTATCTGCATGACACTTGGGAATGTCAACTTTTTAGCAATTTTGTTGACATTGGAGAAGGAGATGTCAACACATATTTCGAAATTAAGAATTGTTTGTTTGTACTGCATTATCCAGCTTTCTGTGGGCGAAAGAAACCATAGTTAGCAAATCTAAGGCATCATCTTCGGGCATTTGCCATTTGATTTTAGGAGCATGAGCAGTAACGTTCCTGAACGTACCAAAAATGCCTTTCAACAACATACTAAATCGAGCATGGTGCAAAACTACACATGGATTGATCCTTCCGCATAAAGTTTCTTCAACATAAAAGAAATCAAGGTGAGATAGACATTTTTCATAAAGGCTTGAATACCTCGAGTTTCTTCGTGTC
>Ga0172369_10001384_pt1 | contig 34921 bp, 39 predicted proteins | sample LakKiv25m_FD_114539 | JGI IMG/M metagenome (GOLD analysis project Ga0172369, IMG submission 114539) | Freshwater microbial communities from Kabuno Bay, South-Kivu, Congo - kab_022012_11.25m | ecosystem: Environmental > Aquatic > Freshwater > Lake | place: Democratic Republic of the Congo... | reverse complement strand
TGAATTAGCACATTAGCCGAGCGTAGTGGAAATATTAAAATTAAGAAAAGCGTCGAGCGTATACATTAATCACATTCCGGATTGTTTTGATAAAAAGTTCGGATTTTGTTCAGGAAACACAGCTGGCATTGACTCACAATTCAACATGTGGTAGTTTGTAGATAAACACAAGCACCTTGAAGTAAAATTCTAGGTTAATTTTTGTTGACTGTTTTAAGGATCTTTAGGGATTTTTAGAACAGTCCACAAATCTATTAACTTAAATTCAAAAAAATGAAAAATATTTTATTATTCACCAGTCTTGGTTCAGATGTAATTGAGGCTATGTATATTAAAGATATTTCTTTTACCCTTTTAGGTATTTTAGGGGTTCTTATTATTACTATAGCTATCCTAAAATTTTTTAAAGTAAAGATTTATCCAAAGAATAATTAAATTGAATTCACCTAAAGATGGAACCACAGTTTGGCACGCCGGAGAAACCAAATGGACTGCTTTTTCACTTTAAGGTAAATTCCAAACCACACGAAGAACCCTTCAGGTTACCGTGTGGTTTTTATTTGTCAGTATTCCCAATCAACATGTAATGCTCAGCAAATTTGCTATAATAAAACAACCATGAGAGAAAATTTTATTTGCTTAATCACCGGCCCAGCAGGAGCAGGAAAATCATCAGTAACAAAAGCCCTTGCCAAAAAATTCCCGCGCAGTGTGGTTATAAATGTTGATCGAATTCGTGGAATGATAGTGGGAGGATATAAAAAGCCTTGGCCTTATGACGATGAAGCTGAATTACAACTTTCTTTATGTGCAAAAAATGCGTGCGAAATTGCAAATAATTTTTTAGATAAAGGTTTTAAGGTATTTATTGACGATTTAGTTGGAAGAAAATTGCTCGAACAATATTCTGAATATTTTAAAAACGACAATTTCAAAACATTTCTTCTCCTGCCATCACTTGAATCTTTATTAAAACGTTTTGATAAAAGAGGAAGCAACGAAGAACTCCGCACGAGAACCCACGATTTGCATAAAAGTTTTTTAGAAAAGAGCGATAAACTAAACTGGAAAATAATAGATTCTAGCAACCTCACTTTAGAAGAAACAGTAGAAGAGATTTATAAGCAGATCTAGTTTTGCTATAATAAACCCATGAAAAACAAAATCAAAGGAAATAGCACTTGCGGGGCGGTTTATTGCATGGGGGTGATAGGAGCAGCAATATATTTCGTTTCTCAGGCTCCAACCTTCTGGCTCGGGGTCTTGGGCTTTTTGAAAGCCCTCGTCTGGCCGGCTATGTTGGTCTACCACGCGCTCGGGTTCCTCGCGGTCTAAGACATCCGAAGCCAAAAACGCCCCAGAGTCGACTCTGGGGCGTTTTTATTTATTTGCTAGAATTTATTTTTTGTTTTTGATGCAAGCCTTAATGAAGGCGGAGAAAAGCGGGTGTGGAGCAAGTGGTCGAGACAGGAACTCCGGATGAAATTGAGTGCCTAGATAAAATGGGTGCTCTCCCTTCGGCAGTTCGGCTATTTCCATCAGCTTGCCACTAGGCGAGCGCCCGGAAAAAACAAATCCAGCAGACTCCAGTTTTTCTATATAAGCTGGATTCACTTCGTAGCGATGGCGATGCCGTTCGCTGATTTTTTTCTTGCCGTAGCCGGATGCCGCAACAGAACCAGCCTTAAGCACACACGGATATGCGCCCAAGCGCATTGTGCCCCCATAGTTTTTATTTTTTATTTTTTCAACCTGATCTTCCATAGTAGCGATCACCGGATCCGGAGTTTTAGGATCAAGTTCGATAGAATTGGCACGCGGAAGCCCAAGCACGTTTCGGGCATAAGAAATAGTCATGATTTGCATCCCAAGACACAGCCCAAAATACGGAATCTTTTTCCTTCGGGCATAATCAGCCGCCAAGATCATTCCCTCTGTTCCCCGTTTCCCAAATCCTCCCGGAACAATTATCCCGTCCAGATTATTAAGCTCAGAAAGCTTGCTTTTATCCTTTTCGTATTTTTCGGAATCGAGCCAAATAATGTCAGGCTTAAAACCCAGATTCCAGGCGGAGTGATCGATGGACTCTATCACCGAAATGTAGGTATCCTTGCAAGATTTAAAATTAAAATATTTGCCCACAATGCCTATTTTTACTTCTTTTTTTATTTTTTTTATTTTTTCGGCCAGAGCGGTCCACTCTTTTAGATCTTTTTGGCGCGGAGGAAGTCCCATCGCCTCTAGCAATGTCGCTCCCAAATTTTCTTTTTCAAAATTCACCGGCACATCATAAATAGAATAAACATCGGGCGCGGAGATTATCCGATCAACTGGCAAACTACAAACATTCGAGATGGTGTGCTTGATGTCCGGAGTAGCTGGACAGTCGGCTCGGCAAATCACGAAATCCGGATTGAGTCCCACCGAATGCAAGTCGTTGATCGCGCGTTGGGTCGGCTTTGATTTTTGTTCCCCCAAAATGACCGGAGTAGGCAAATAGCTTACCAAGACAACAAAAATATCTGCCGGATTTCTTGCTTTCATTATTCTGGTTGCTTCCAAGAACGGGTACAGTTGATACTCCCCCACCGTCCCGCCGTATTCGATGACGGTTATATCCGATTTGTTTGTTTGATGACAAGACTCGATCCGGCGAATTATTTCTTTCGGAATGTCCGGGTAAACTTCCACGTCTTCTCCGCCATATTCCAAATTGCGTTCGCGCCTGATAACCTCGGCATAAATCTGTCCGGTGGTAATATAATTTTCCTTGGTGCTGATCTGGCCGGTGAAACGCTCGTAGTTGCCCAAATCCTGATCGGCCTCGACTCCATCCTCTCCCACAAAAACTTCTCCGTGCTCCGCCGGCCGGATTGTGCCGGCGTCAAGATTTACATACATATCCGCCTTTAAGTTTGCAGTGCGGTACCCTCGCGATTGTAAAATCTTTCCGATCGAGGCAGCGGTAACTCCTTTCCCAACACTAGACATGACTCCTCCCACTACAAAAATATATTTGCTGTTTTCTTTTTTCTGCATCTCCTTTTATTTATTTAAATATCTCCTGACCGCAAGCACGCTCGAGGCCATTCCCAAGAATATGCCTGATAATAGAACAATGATGAAAATTTGAAATATATTCGAAAGATAGTAGTGATACAAATTGATCCCCAAGAAACCGGTCAGGTTGCGTCCGAGCCAGGCGGTAATCGGCCAGAAGAGAATAAGGGTAACAACGGTGGCAGCTATGCCGTAGATCGCGCCTTCGATCATAAACGGCCCGCGAACTCGCATTTTGGAAGCGCCCACCAAGCGCATCACCCCGACTTCCTCTTTGGCGTAAAAAATCTTAAGCCGGATCGTGTTGAAAGTAATTATGATAGAAATAATCACCAAAAGAAGAGTCACCAAAAAGCCGATTTTCTTCCCGCCGGAAATAATGGAGTTCAGCCGGTCGATCACTACTTTGTTTTGGTAATAATTTACTTTGTCGATGATGGCAGAAGATCCAGAAGCCTGCAAACTGTCGGATTTCAGAAAGTCGGCAATTGTTTCGTACTGGGAAACTTCTTTCGCTTTGATGTTCAAATAGCCTCCGAGAGGGTTTCCTCCGATTTCATCCAAGGCTTGAATAGTCGGATAATCTTTTTCGTGCCTCTCCCGAAATAGAGCAATCGCCTGATCGGATGAAGTATAGGAAACACTTGCCACTTCAGGTAGTTTTTCGATCGAGCTCTTGAGCGCCATAATTTTGCTTTCGTCTGCACCGACGTTAAAATAAATAGTCACGTCCACTTTGTCTTTGATTTCTGCCAAAGAAAAATTCAAAACTGCCTGAAGCAGGACGATAGAGGTAATAACAGAAAGGGTAATAGTCACGATTACCACCGAGGCGGTAGAAATCAGGCCGTTTCGCTTGAAATTTATAAATCCTGATTTAATTATTCTCTTGAATGCCGTCATTTCGTTTTATACTTTCTACTTTTAACTTTCTACTTACACGATTATATACTATACTTCCCTTCTTTGTCATCTCGGATCACTTTCCCATGCTCCATGGTGATCACCCGCTTTTTGATCGAGTCAATCACTCCTTTGTTGTGGGTAGTCAAGATCACGGTCGTGCCCAAATCATTTATTTTTTTTAAAATTTGAATTATCTCGAAAGCGTTTACCGGATCCAGGTTCCCGGTCGGCTCGTCTGCAATGATTATTTCGGGCTGATTGATGATCGCCCGGGCGATTGAAAGTCTTTGTTTCTCTCCGCCGGACATTTCGTGCGGAAAGTGTTGCGCTTTCGGCCCGAGATCAACCAGTTCAAGTACGTGCGGTACGTCGGTTTTGATTTCTTGATCTGTTTTGCCGACTGCTTCCATGGCAAAAGCGATGTTTTCGTACGCGGTTTTGTTGGAAAGTAATTTGAAGTCCTGAAAAACCACCCCAATTCGACGGCGTAGCTTGGTCAGGTCGTCACTTTTCAATTTATGGATGTCTACCGACTCGAAAAACACCGATCCGTCGGAAGGAGCGGCGTCCGCCAGGATCATTTTGACCAAAGTGGTCTTTCCCGCGCCAGAGTGGCCCATCACGGAAACAAATTCCCCCTCTTTGATTGTAAGAGTAACGCCCGCAAGCCCCACCGAATCTTTGTCGTAAATTTTCGAAACGTTATTAAAGTAAATCACTTGTCCATTTTACCACAATTAGAAAAAAAGCCACCTTTGACATAAGCCAAAAATGTGCTTGTATTAAAGATTTTACCCTTTATAAGCCTTTTTCTGCTTCCAGAAAGAGATCGATCTCGCCCCGGTCCAAGACGGCCGAGGGGTCACTGGTTTCCGCACCAGTCCGATGATCTTTTACCATTTTATATGGGTGCAAGACATAAGAACGGATTTGGTTCCCCCATTCTATGTCTGTTCCGGCGTTCTTTTTCATGCTTTCTTCTATTGTTTTCTTTTCCGCTTCGGCTTTTTTGAAAATTTTAGCGCGCAAGATCGCCAAGGCCTGTTCCCGATTTTGTTCCTGCGAACGCTGACCGGTCGAATGCACTGAAATGCCGGTGGGGATGTGTACAACTCGGACCGCCGTTTCTCTTTTATTCACATTTTGCCCGCCCGGACCGCCGGCTCGGGCAAATTCTATCTTTAAGTCCGATTCCGGAATCACAAAATCACGCTCTTCCATTTTAGAAAATTTCGGCAAGACTTCTACTAAAGCAAAAGAAGTGTGTCGCTTGGCGTTGGCATTAAAAGGAGAAACCCGCACCAGCCGATGCACTCCTGATTCGTTTTTTAACAAACCGTAAGGTCCTTCCTTGCCCGCCGAAGCCTTGGCGAAGGCTGGGCCCAATAGCTCAAAAGAAACATTTTTGTATCCATTGTGCTCGTTCTTGTGCTCGAAAATAAAAGAAACCCCAAAGCCCCGCCGATCGGCAAATTTGAGATACATCTCAAGAAGCATTCTGGTAAAATCCTCCGAGTCGTCTCCGCCCGCGCCGGAAATTATTGAGAAAATGGCGTTGCCTCGATCATATTTCCCTAAACCCTCTTTTTTATCTTTCAATTCTTCCAATTCTCGGATGATGTTTTTCGCCCGCTCTTTGTCATTCCAAAAATCAGGGCGCTGCATTTCTCCCTCCAATTCCTGTATTTTTTTTTCTATCTCATTTGAATCCACCTGGAGCCGAGAGTGGGAATCGAACCCACGTTCCTGCTTTACGAAAGCAGTGTTCTGCCACTGAACTATATCGGCACAAAAGAGTGCTTCTTTAATTTAACTTTTATTGTCTTTCTTGGCAAATTCTCATGGTCGGCCAAAAAACTGCACCACAAAAACGGTATTTCTGCCTCGGTATATTCCGCTCGCGACCCCAATCCCGATTTCGGTAAAATCTTTTCGAATAATGTTTGCGCGATGAGGCGGAGAACTCATCCAGGCATCTGCCACGTCTTTTGATTCAAAAAAATTCACTGCCAAATTTTCTCCGGCCGCACTATATTTGTAGCCAACTTGATCCAAGAAATACCACGGGGTCTTCCCTTCGGGAGTAGTATGCGAGAAATATCCGCGCCGGGCCATATCTTCCGCTTTTAGTTGCGCAGCTTTGTCGAGTAAGGCATTTTGGGCAAGCAATGCGACATTATTTTCTGCCCTGTCTTGATTGGTAAGCGAATTAAGAACCGCCGGTAGCACCGCTCCGAGCAAGCCAGTCTTGTCAAAATCGACGAAGGTCCGAGCCATAAAAACAATTTCTACCCCGATCAAACAAAAAAGGGCAAATGGGACAAAATATTTTTTAAGCAAGCGGTGAAAGATTTTCATTTTATTTATTGAGTTCCGCTCGAGTAAGCGGTCCGACGATTCCATCGGGAACCAGATTATGAGCGGTTTGATATTCTCTTACCGCATTTTCCGTCAGTTTTCGAAAATAGATACTGACCGGTCCGACATAGCCGATTTCTGTTTGCAGTTTCTTATGCAATTCCATCACGTCGTTATGGTTCTTGCCATACCACAAGTCGTTATTAAATTTAAAAACTGATACGCCCAAGACCTGCCCGACGAGTTGCGGTTGCGGCTGCGATTGCAGTTGTAATTGCGCTTGTGTTTGCGTCAAGGTACCGATATATTGTCCACCTCCCTGACGTGGAGGGGCGACAACACAAGCATCATTGGTGACAGTCCTTGAAGTATTTCCCCCGTCTAACAAACTGCAGTCCGCTCCTCCGTCTGCCGGAGTCGGATTGGTGCAAGAACGAGTTTGAGTATAAGAAAGTCCGCAAGAGCTATCTACTGGATCCCAGGCCGTCCAGCCGCCATCAACCGGAGTAGCCGGCGGAGTGTAAGTAATTATCGCGGCCATCGCTCCGACCACAACACTATACTTGGCAGGATTACTGCTCCCAAGTTTAACAACCCCGATTTCCAAAGTAGTCGTATCATCTTTGGTAACTCCTCCTGCACTAAAAGAATCGTTTCTTGAACCCGAACAATCCCCCGATCCATAAGAAGTCGTGTAAATGCTGGAATCTACACCATCTGATCCGTTAAGGCGTACAAAAGCGGCATAAGTTCCTCCGTCATTGCCGCTACTATAACTTCTATCAGCGGCCAAAACATTGACGCTGGCAATACTGCTGCCGTCCGGGATTGAACTTAAATCTATCGTGAAAGAAGAGTGCTTATTCGGGCCGCTTGTATTTATGTAATTGCCGGAAGTACAAGAAGGTGAGCCCATACCTTCGCTTATAACGGTATAACCACTCCCGCTCCAGTCTTGATAAAAACCATTGCCAACTGGAGACAATTGAGAAGTGGTATCGGCAAAGCAAACATTTACCCCAACTAAAGCAAAACAAAGAACAAACAAAACAAAAAATATTTTTTTCATAAATAATTTTTATTTGATAATAAAAAAACAAAAGGTAACCTTATAAAATAGGTTATCGCCTCTTAATTATAAAATATTTTTAGTTAGTACGTCAATGCAAATACCAGTCACAAGAACGATTCTTGCGGGTCGAGGGGTTTTGCATATTTTTAGATCTTTAACCAAGCATGAATTTTTTAATAGCCGAAACAACGCCCGGAATGATTTTGGAGGGGAAAATATCCTTGAATTTTTCCATGACGTCCAAGGAGATAAGAGGTACGGCCTCGACATTGGCCAAGGCAACCAGATAGCTTATTGAATCACTATTTGGATATGCTTTTTGCCACCAGGAATCCCAAGAACGAACATCTGTAAGAGTGGCCAAACAAGCCAAATCAAAATAGTCTTTATATTCCTCTCGATTGCAGATAGCCGAGAGTTTCATTGACAATATGTCCTCCAGGCTGGCCAAACGAAAACAATCCTCGGTAATAATATTTTTAACTAGCGAATCAAAACGTGAAATAAAGGAAATTTTTACCTCATCCACAACACACCATAAGGTATTTTTTTCTTCGTAAACAAATTCAACCTGACGATTTGGAAATATTTTGATTAGGTCAGCCTTAAGACTTGGGATGTTGATGTCAGAATTTATAAAATAGTCTAGATCAATGCTTTTCCGATGGCCAATCTGGAGAGCCAGCGCGGTGCCGCCGGCAAGATAATACTCTCCGTCAAGACTTTCAAAAATAACCTTGGCCATGTCTTTCATATCTTTTGTTATTGTTTCTTCGTAAATCACGATAGTATATAATTTTTCAAAAAAATAAAGCGTTTTCCCCCGATTTCCGAGATTTTCATGGAATAAAAAACGTTTCGAAGTTTTTCCAATTCAAAATTATGCAAAATATATCTAATTGCATAAATACCTCCATAAACAAAAACCCTTTTAATTAGAAAATTAATGGGTACTGATCTTCTTTTATTTTTTTCTACATCCCATAGAATTTTGTTTAATTCATGATCATCCATTTCTATATTTTAGCACATTCTAACATTAAAATCCAGCCCAGGATACCTGCATTCAACCTCTTAATGCAACATTCTAAAGGGGTAAAACCGTCTGCAGGGGCTTCTGGGGCACCAGGGGGCATGGTAGCAGGTTCAGAACCCGTATTTACTCCGGAATCCATATTATTTTGTTTTTCGTCCGTTGGTGGCATTGTTTATTGCGTTTTTACCAATTGGTTTTTTCTTCTAAAATTTTTTCAACCTTTTCTAAAACTTCTTCTTTTGAAAGATTGGTAACATCAATAACATGTTTTGCATATTTTTTGGTTGGTTCTATATGTTCATTGTGCATTGGAATGATAACCTTTTTCTCATATTCATCATTTTTAAAATGAACTCTTCTTTCCCATCTTTTACTATGTTCTATATCTAAGTAGATAGAATCATCAAGCAGCTCTCGTACTTTTTCATTTATTAGAATAAGAAAACCTTCAACTAAAATTATTGGTTTTGAATAAAATTCAAAGGGGATCTTTATTTTTGTTTCCTCATATTTGGGATTTAATTTTGTATTTCTGGTATTAATGATTACTGAATTTCCTTTAGAGAGTTCTTTTAAGTCACTTATCAACTTATCAAAATATAGAGAATCTGGATGATCAAAATTTAAAATATCTCCGATTCTAGGTTGTTCTTCTTTGGGTTTAAAGTAATCATCTAAACGTATTGCTTCTATTGTTTCAGGATATTTAGTAATTAAAACATCACATAGAGTTGATTTTCCAGCTCCTGAACCACCTGTAATACCTATAAAAATTGGTTTTTTCATTTTTTTATGAATCACTAATCAATTTATATTCTTTTCTAATTATATCTATTACCGCCGTAATGTCTCCATCAGCCTTAAAAATAGTAATGGATTCGGCATCTCCTCTGTTGGCATGAATATGATATTGGCCTTTGGGTATTTTTAGAAAATCTCCATTTTTTAATATGTGCTCGGTGAAATTATTTTCATCAGAAAAAAGCTTCATCACACATTCTCCAGAAATCTGCTCCAGATTTTCTTCTGCAAAAGGCCGATTATGTTTAGGGAGTTCACAATTTGGTTTTATAACCATTACTCCCGCAGTAAACTCTTTACTAGAATGCGCAAAATAAAAACGCACTGTTCCATCCTGACTTTCGTATGTTTCAATTTGTTTCATACTTGAATTATAGCAAATAAAACGTTTTCCGATCACTCCCGGAACTGAGAAAAACAGGTTCAAACCTTGTTTAAAAAAGAGCCGTTGATCGGGATTGAACCGATGACCTCGATATTACCAATATCGTGCTCTACCAACTGAGCTACAACGGCATATATTTCTAAAGCTAAAAAGCTTTATCCAAATATCTTAATGCATTTTCGGGCATTTTGCAAAGTTATTTTGCTTTGAAATTTTGGATTAAAACCTGGTCGGTTTTAGGATCGAAGGTGTAGCTAAAGGTCGCAGTCCTCTCTATGTGTCCGTCTTCATACCTCACTTCCCCGGTGTGATTTGTAGTATTAGCAGAAACCGCAATGACATACCACGACCCGCCCAAGATCGGATTATTCGTCGCGATTATTTTGATATTTTTTTCGACATAGCTCTCGACAGTTCTTCTTTCGTGCATGGTCACACAGTCCACTTGTGATAAGGTCGGTCCGCTCGGAATCAATTTAGTTTTATCTTTATAAATATACACTCCGTCTCCCCGATCATAAGCCTCTCCGAAAAGGACTACCGCACTCCCGTCGCCAAAATCAAGCAAGAGCTCTTCAGAAACGTGCATTCCTTCGGCATAAGTATCCCAAAAAACGTCGGCTCGTCGACTCATAGCTTTCTGGTCCAGTGGCCCAACTACGCCCGAAAACGCGCCTATTTTGGAATCTTTCTCCGCCAAATAATTATCGAACTGGCCGGTCACTTGGTCGCTCGTTATTTTCATCTCGAGCCAAACTTTATCGTAAAATCCCCGGTCCGTTTTATGATAATAGGAATAACACAAGTCTCTAGTTTCATTCGCCTTTTTTGAAAAAAAATTTGCCAAGAAAACTCCTCCGATAAGAAGAATGAAAATAACTAAGGTTATTATATTTCTTTTTTTCATAATAATTTTTTCATACGGATGGTTCCCTTCCGTATATTATTCCCAGTTAAAAGAATGCTCTCGGTCCGGTCCGGTCCCAACTGAAACAATTTTCACTTCCAAATCTTCAAGCTTGTTCTTGATATATCCAAGATACGTTGCCAAGGCCGGAGAAACTTTTTCTTTTTCCGACACCCCATAGTTCGATCCGCCCCAGCCGAGCATTTCTTCGGTTACCACGTCCGTGACTTCCGAAAGCCGCAGCGGGAATTCTTCCAAAACCTTCCCGTCCTTCAGGTAGCCGGTAACCACTTTTATTTTGTCAGAAGGGCAAATGTCAGCCTTGTTGATAAAGAGCTTGTTCGCTCCGGAAAGCCCGATCGCATAGCGAAGGGCAACCAAATCGAGCCATCCGCACATCCGTGGACGGCCGGTCGTCGCTCCAAATTCATGTCCGGCATTTTGAAACAGACTTTCCACTTCAGTGTCCTTAATTCGGGCCGGAAAATCTCCCCCACCGACTTTCGTTGTATACGCTTTGATTACCCCATAAATATCTCGGATAAATCTGTGTGAAATTCCTAGACCCAGAGCAACATTGGCGGGCAAAGTGTTAGAACTAGTAACGTTTGGATAGTCGCCGTAGTCGATGTCGAGCATGATTCCCTGCGCCCCTTCCGCCAAAATATTTTTCCCGTCCGAAAGACGTTTCTGGAGAAGTAGCGACAAGTCGCAGATTTTTAGCTTTTTCACTTCTTCCAAAGCCGAGAGCCAACCACTTTGCGCCTCGGCGATTTTTTCTTCCGAAATCGGAAATCCTGCTTCCATCTGATACATTTTTAAAAAGTCCCGATGCATTTTTGAAAGTTTCTCTTCCCGCTCTTTGAAATCCGGGAAAAGAATATCACCCAAGACAAGTCCGCGCCGAGCCCGAGAATCGCTATAAGCCGGGCCAATTCCACGAGCGGTCGTACCGATCTTGGTTCCACCATGCGCTCGATAAGTTTCTTCCGCTTGATCCAAAAACGGATGGAGATAAGTCACAAGTTTGGCGCGATTTGAAAGGTACAGCCGGTCAGCAATGTCAAAGCCCAGGTTTTTCAAATCTTTTATTTCCTTTATAAGAGAAATAATGTCCACTACCACCCCATTGCCGACATACAATTCCACTCCCTCTCGCAAGCAACCGGACGGTACGATGTGCCCGATAAATTCCGTGTCGCCACATTTGAGAGTGTGTCCGGCGTTGGCTCCGCCCTGAAAGCGCGCTACCCCAGAATAAACTCCAGAAGAAAGAAGCTCGTCGATATTTTTTCCTTTGCCCTCATCTCCCCACGAGAGCCCCACCAAAACATCCACAAAACCTTTTTTGTTTTTGTTTTGCATAATTTATTATTTTCCGCTTGAATAATTTGGCGATTCTTTGGTAATAGAAACGTTGTGTGGATGGCTCTCTCTGATGCCAGACTGGGTAATTTTTACAAACTTCGCTTTTTGGTGAAAAACCTCAATATTCTTCGCTCCACAGTAGCCCATGCCGGCCCGAAGCCCGCCCACGAGCTGATACATCACTTCCGAGAGCGACCCTTTGTAGGCCACTCTCCCTACAATGCCTTCCGGTACCAATTTTTTGATATCGTCTTCCGCATCCTGGAAATAACGATCTTTCGAGCCTGCTTCCATCGCCTCGATCGAACCCATTCCGCGATAAGTTTTGAATTTCCTCCCTTCGTAAATAACAGTCTCGCCAGGCGATTCATCCACTCCCGCAAAGAGCGACCCAGCCATGACCGAACTAGCACCAGCCGCCAAAGCTTTTGAAATATCTCCGGTAAAATGAATGCCTCCATCGGCAATAACGGGCACGCCGCTTCCTTTGATCGCTTGCGCGACATTATAAACAGCCGAAAATTGCGGATAGCCTACGCCGGCAATCACTCGAGTAGTGCAGATTGACCCCGGTCCGATACCTACTTTCACCGCATCCGCGCCGGCTTTTACCAAATCTTTGGCCGCTTCCGCAGTCGCAATATTTCCAACAACCACTTCCAGGCGCGGAAATTCTTTTTTAATTTTCTTTAGCATGTCAATCACCCCTTTCGAATGTCCATGTGCAGTATCAAGCACCACCACGTCCACTTCGTTCTTGGCAAGCGCACGCACTCGATCGAGGGTATCCCGGGTCACTCCAATCGCCGCGCCCACTCTGAGACGACCCAGACTGTCTTTACAAGCATTCGGCCGCGATTTTACTTTCATAATATCTTTATAAGTAATAAGTCCGACGAGCTTGCCTGCCTTGTCTACCAAGGGCAACTTTTCTACTTTGTTTTTTAAAAAAATTTCTTCCGCTTTTTTTAAATCAGTTCCGGCCGCGCTCGTAATAAGACCAGTCTTGGTCATAACCTCTTCCACTCGAAGATCCAAATTCCTCTGGAAACGCAAATCGCGATTGGTGATGATCCCGACCAAATATCGATCTTTGTCCACTATCGGGATTCCACCGATTTTATTTTCCCGCATCACCTGGAGCGCTTCTTTAATTAATGCTCCTTTAGGAAGAGTTATCGGATCGTGGATCATTCCCGACTCAGAACGCTTCACCTTGCGTACTTCCGCCGCCTGGCGCTCTATGGTCATATTTTTGTGCAAAATTCCGATGCCTCCTTCTTGCGCCATGGCGATAGCCATCGCTGATTCAGTGACAGTGTCCATCGCAGCCGAAAGAATCGGCACATTTAGCCTTATTTTCTTGGTTAATTTAGAGCTAATGTCCACCTCCCGCGGCAAAACCTCCGAATATTGCGGCACCAGGAGAATGTCGTCATAAGTAAAACCTTTTTCAAACTTTTCTTTTTTCTTTGGCATGTTTTTATGATAACATCTTTGCGGTTAATTTTTAAATTGTCTCCTCTTCCATTCTTCAACCCCGAAGCAGAGCAAAGCTCGCTACGGGGCAGGTCTTTTTATTTTGTCCTAGCCTTCTTCCACTCCTCTATTTTTTCATGATGGCCAGATAATAAAACTTTCGGCACTTTGTAGTTTTTGCTTTTATATTTCAAAATTTCCGGCCGGGTATAAACTTCACTCGAAGAAACTCTTTCTTCTTCCAGGGATTCATATTTCCCGAGCACTCCCGGAATCTGCCTCGAGACAGAATCAAGGAGCACCATCGCTGGCAATTCTCCGCCAGTCAGCACATAGTCGCCAATCGAAATTTGTTTCGTCTTCAAGATTTTATCTACCCGAGCATCTATCCCCTCATAGCGCCCGCAAATTAAAATCACATCCGTATATTTTTTGGAAATGGTTTTAGCGAGAGAGGTGGTGAATTTTCCCGCGCTTGGAACAAAATTAATTGTGAGAATTTTACTTTTTTTATTTTTTATTCTTGAAATAGCTTTCTCAACTGCTCGGATTATTGGTTCTGCTTTCATTACCATTCCGGGACCACCGGCATAGGGTTTATCGTCTACCGGCTTATAGCCATTTTTATTTTTATCCTTGATAAAATCCCGGGGGTTGTAAAACTTCACAGAAATAAGTTTCTTTTTAAAGGCTCGAGCAATAATCGACTCTTTAAAATAAGAATCGAAAGCATTGGGGAAGATTGTCACAATATGGAATCGCATAGAAAACTGATTACACTGATAATTACTGATCAACACTGATTTGTAAAATTAACACGACGGCGAATTTCGACTTTTTTGGGACCGAAGTTTATTAAGAATCCCAATGGCAACTTTGTAGATTTCAGATAATTTAATAATTGAACTTCGTAATCTTTTGATATAAAATCAACCGCCTTTAATTCTAAAACTATTTCACTACCAATAAGAAAATCTGGTCGATAGACGCCAATATTCTCATTTTCGTAGCTGATAGTCAATGATTTTTCTCTCTCAAATTTTACTCCCACCTTTTCAAGTTCTATGGCCAGAGCCTTTTGATAAATTGATTCTTTGTGTCCACCTCCAAGTTTGTTGTGCACATCAAAGCAAGCGCCTCTTATTTTATAGGACAAATCTTCATACAGAAAATTTTCCACTTTATTTGTCATAATAAATTAAAAACATTTAAATTATCGCGCTCTACCTTAAAAGTATAATCTTCTAAACTCAATAATTCCAAATTAAATTTATTTTTTTCGGGCAAAATAGTCATCTCAAATTGTTCGTTTCTTTCTTTGGCTTTTTCTTCGACTTCTTTACGCGACAAATTCGTCTCGCCATCACGAGCCCTTGCTATCCGTCTATCTACTTCGGTTCTAAAATCACACATAGCAAAAATACCAAACATCGCTTCTTCTTTTTCCAAAAAGACAGTGCCTACACCCTCGATTATGGTTATCGGAAATTCTGCCTTTATATCGACAAATTCGTCGCTCTTTTTTGGTTTATACAAAGAATCTTTTCCTTTCATCAGCGAATGAATTATCTCTTCTATTTGGTCCATGTGATAAGACTCTTTAAATGCCCAGCCCATATAGCCGGTTCTTTTATTCCCCTTGATATCAACCCATTCTTTTTGAATACTTTTGCGAATTTTGCTATCAATCATGAAATCATCCATATCAATCCGGTTAGCATTTAATCCACGTGAATTAACTTCCTTTACCAATTGTTTACTTAGAGTTGTCTTACCGGAGCCCCCATTACCAGAAATAAAAATGAACTTATATTTCTCCAAGCAAAAATCCACTACTTTTTTGACGATTTCTTCACCTTTATATAGTTTCCCCATTGTTTTTATTATATCATGTCCCCATCAGGGTTTATCGGTAATTTATCAGTGTTGATCAGTAGAAAAAACCCCGATCGCTCGGGGTTTTTTCGTTAAATTCCTTTCAGGTCTTCCATCGCTTGGTCTACGGTCTTGAGTGAAGAGGACGGATCAGGTCGAGTGCTTCCTTCCGGCTCGTTGATTTTCAGATTCACCCGAGCGTTATTCTTCATCCCAATTACTCGGAGCAAAGTGCGGATAGCCTTGGCAGTGTTTCCCATTCGGCCGATGATCTTGCCCATGTCGGCAGGATTCACAGAAAGAGAAATAAGCACCCCCATCTCATCGACAGTTCGATCGATTTTGACATCGTTCGGATTGTCCACGAGAGCTTTCACGACATACTCCAAAAAAATCTTGTCAGCGTCTTGCATAATATCTCTGATAATGCTTGTAATTTTTTCCGCCTGAGGCGGATCCGCCTTTGGCGGAAATCGGTGCAGTCTACGACTAATAACTGCTTAGTAGAAGTATATACGATTATTTCTGCGCTTTCAACTCTTTCCGCTTCACGGTCGGCTTTTTCTTAGGTAACACGTTTATCTTTTTGCCTTCGATTACCTTCTGGTGCACTAGAAAATTGTGCATGGTATCAGAAAGTTTGGCGCCTTTCCCCATCCAATATTTGATGCGATCTGTCTTAAAATTAGCTTCGCCCGCCTTCGGGTTATAGGTACCTACGATTTCCAAGAATCTTCCACTCTTGGTACTGTTTTTGGAATCGGTCAAAACAACCCGAAACGCCGGGTCGTTCTTTCTGCCTATCCGTTGTAATCTTATTTTTAACATACAAGAGAGTTTAGCATATTTCTTAAAAAAGGCAAATTTTACGGGCTTTCTTCGATAAGTGCCGTCCTTATGTTATATTATGGAGAAGCCTATGAGAAAACCCCTAAAAACCAAACATCTTCTCTGGATTTTGATTGCCGTCTCTTTTGGGATTCTTTTGTCTTTCATTGCCACCAAAAGCGTGGGCTACGAGAAAATACCAAATACTCCGGTCGTTCCGGCAGGCGTTCCTTTTGGCAATCTAATTCCCGGTGGCCAAGCTGATGGCAGTTTCTATTTCATAAAAGATTCCAAGAAAAAGCCCGCTCTGGCAGCCAGAGCCTATTACGTGGGCGATCTCGACACTGGAGAAATTATTTTGGCCAAAAATGAATCTTTGGTACTCCCAATCGCTTCCGTTTCCAAGCTGATGACCGCGGCCGTCTCCAAAGAAATCCAAAATCAGGACGAGCTGACCACTGTTTCAAAAAATGCTCTCGCTACTTACGGTGAAAACGGCAATTTTCATCTGAAAGAAAAAATAAAAGTGAGCGATCTCATCTATCCCCTCCTTCTTGAATCAAGCAATGATGCCGCCGAGATCCTGGCAGAGAATTCCGGCCGAGCCACTTTCTTGACAAAAATGAATACCCGGTCAAAAGAGCTCGGGCTTCTAAATACTTCTTTTAGAGATCCGAGCGGACTTTCGCCGGAAAATAAATCAAGTGCGCTCGACCTTTTTAAATTTTCAATGTACTTGAAGAAAAATTTGCCTGGGATCCTGGAAATTTCAACTTTGAAAAGTTACCAAAATAGAAGTCATGTCTGGTTTTCGAACAATCAATTCTTGGGGCTACCAGGCTATCAGGGCGGCAAAAGAGGTTACACCGACCAGGCCCAGGAAACTGCCATTTCCCTTTTTACTTTGCCGCTCGGCAAAGAAGGTTTGCGCAACATTGGTATCGTCATTCTCCATAGTCCCGATAGATATCGAGACGTAAAAACAATTCTCAATTATTTAAACAAAAATGTTTATTATGGCGGCTCAGCCGATGCTGATTTGGCCTGGGTAAAAAGCAAAAACGGTCTCCCGGAAGAAGAAACTCCAAACTATGTCAGTTTGGTCTTCGGGGGCGATATTATGCTTGATCGAGGGGTAGAGAGTTCGGCCATGAAAAATTTCAAAGGAGATTTCTCTGTTTTATTTGACAATCTGAGTATCTTCCAAAAAGCTGACATCGCTTTTGCCAATCTGGAAGGCCCCGCTTCGGACCGAGGAGCTGACCTGCACAATCTATATTCCTTCCGGATGAACCCTTCTGTTATCCCAGCTTTGAAGGGTGCGGGTTTCAATGTTCTTTCCGTAGCCAATAACCACATGGCCGACTGGGGTCGGGTTGCTTATACTGATACTCTGTTCCGCTTAAAAGAAAACGAGATCGCCTATACCGGCGGAGGGATAAACAAAACCGAAGCCGAAGACCCGGTGATCATTGAAAAAAATGGAATAAAAATCGGATATTTGGGATTCTCGGACGTGGGCCCCCAAATGCCGGCCGGAGCCGACAACCCGGGTCTGCTTCTTACCAATAACCCGAATTTTGATCAAATTATTAAAAACGCCGCAGGGCGTGTAGACGCGCTTGTCGTTTCTTTCCACTTCGGCGAAGAATATAAATTAAAACATAATGCTAGGCAGGAACTCTTGGCACACCAAGCAGTGACTGACGGAGCCAAGATTGTAATTGGCACACATCCGCACGTGGCGCAAGATACGGAAGTTTATAAAGGAGGCTTTATCGCCTATTCACTCGGCAATTTAATTTTCGATCAGCGGTTTTCTCCGGAGACAATGCAAGGTATGATCCTAGAAATCAAACTTGGAAAAGACGGCACAATATTAGTCAAAAAAAACACCGTCAAATTAAATAGCGTCTTTCAGCCAGATAAGATAATTCCAGGCAAGGAAGAGAAAATCTTGTCCCGTTAGAAAAAATTGTTTTTCTTGATTCTATATCCCTTGCAGTGAAACAAAACTCCCAAATAAGAGATCTTTGAGTCTTTTGATACGCCTTTTTTAATTTTTCTTATAATTCTTTTTTTCGTACTTGTTCTCAATATCCTAAAATGGGGCATTAAAACATAACCCAGGAAATCAATGCCTTGCGAAATTTTACGTATTTCTGTTTTCTTCGGGTGTAAAACGAGTTTTAAATTTTTATCCAGAAATTCAGAAATTACCGGAATCAAAGATTCCAGCCACCTTCTGTCTTTCGAAACAATCACAAAATCATCACAATATCTTATATAGTATTTTGCTTTCAGTTTGTGTTTAATAAACTGGTCGAACTGGTTTAAGTAAATATTTGCAAAAAGCTGACTGGTTACGTTGCCAAGTGGTAATCCCTTGCCGCTAGCTTTTGAAAAACTGCTTATAATATTCTCCAAAAGCCAGATGGTGTCTTTTTCGGTAATCTTTCGAAAAATCAACACCTTTAAAATTTCATGATCAATAGAATCAAAAAATTTTGAAATATCACATTTCAATACCCAAGCATTGTTCGTATAATTCTTTGTTTCTTTTCTTATAAATTCTTCCAACCTTTTTACTCCTTTGTGTGTTCCTTTTTGTAAACGACAAGAATATGAGTCGTGGACGAAAGTTTTATCAAAAATACGGTACAAAATCCTAAAAACCGCTTGGTGTACCACCCTGTCTCTAACTTGCGCCTTGTGAATATGCCTTCTTTTCGGATCATAAACATAAAAAGGCAGATACGGTTTGTTTGTATAAACTTTCTCTTTAAGTTCCCGATGAAGTAGGAACAAATTTCGTTCCAGCCGGAATTCAAAATCTTGGATATCCGGTTTTTTATTTTTTCCACGCCGAAACTCGCGCCAAGCGAGAAGCAAATTGGAAATTGAAATTATGTGATAAAATAAGTCACTATGAATACCCCCCCCCGACAATCCGCCAACTTGATCCAACTCCCTATTATTTTGCATACCAAGAGATTATACAAGATTCTCTATCAAATCGGAGTCAGAATGCCAAAACAAAATAAACTTGGCATACATAAAACCGTTGAGGATTATACTTTGAAAATTTTAACTTCCATTATTGATGCAGCCTTTAGAAAAAAGCAAGAAAAAATTCCCCCGTTATGCCAAGCCAGAAGAGATATTGAAACTCTAAAACATCTGATCCGGCTTGAATATGAACTTGGAATTGTAAAAGAAAAACATTATATAATTTTGGCTGAATTACTCGAAAATATTTCCATGATGGCAACCGGCTGGAAAAAATCTTTGGCAACATAAAAGCCCCTTGAGAAAAACAGGGGCTTTTAACAGAAACTTCTGACGGAGGCCGTAATGTGGATTGCGGTTGTCGCGATTGTCGTTGCTCACGTTGAACTTGCCATTGTTGTTGCGGTACATGTTCATGGCATTGCCATCCGAATCAAGGGCCTTTTCTGTAGATACCCGTCCTTGTCACCGCTCGCCATGTGCACAGCTCGCTGAGTTTTTCCGGATACATTGCCCAGCTCTGTTTGGAAAATTTATTTCCCTAGGTATTTACAGGCAGTTTCTATTTTGTGGCAAACTGTCATTCGCCAAGCGGCGAATCAGCTTCACAGCCTGGTTTATTATATAAAAAAAGTACCCTCGCGTAAAATTCGCGCAAGGGTACAAAATAAAAGTTACCAGTTTTAGAAACTGACCTGACGGAGGCCGTAATGTGGATAGCGGCTGCCGCGACTGCCGCCGCCCACGTAGAACCCGCCATCGCCGCGGCACATGCACATGGCACCGCCATCCGAATCAAGGGCGGAAAAACGCGTAAGCCCCTTTACATCATACATCTTGCCGGTCTCAGCGCGGTAGCGGAAGGCAGCCAGAATACCTTCTTTTGGAATCATAAATTTGATTTCCTTTTCGACTCCATCGTCATAGCTTAAGCCGAGCATATCCGGCTCATCGCCTCCGACATGGCAAACAGCGTAATCTCCCGTCGGACGAGCCTGTTGGCTTTTGATCGCTTGAGTAATGCTGGAATAATATTTCCAGACATTGTCTTTACCAAACTTTTTGGCATAGGCTTCAAACAAAGCATTCTCGCTGATGTCGGCAAAGACATATTCCAGCCGGTTCATCCCGACGATTTTTTCCGGCAGAGAAACTTTTGACCAGTCGATTTCGCGATTGAAAAATTTTCTGTAAAAAGTTTCAATGCGCTTTTTTTCTTCGGTCCACGGATCAGCCTTAATGCCGAAAATTTCTTCACAGAATTTCTCAGCCAGTTTTTTCACATCCAATTGTTCCCTATCTGTGATAGAAACCTGAGCCTGATCAAAAGTGAGTTTCCCCTCGAATGTTTTGGTTAATTCCAGGGCAACCATTTGAGCAAGCGTAGCACACTGCGGGCCGCTGGCCAGACGAACTTCTTTTTTTGGATTCATTTTCCAAAATCCTCCATATTAAGTTAAAGAACTGGGGGGTAAATACCTTTTGCATTTACCACAGTCTTTTATATTATATATCTTTTGTGGTTAAAAGTCAAGAAAAATGCAAGAAAAGCTTATGGAAAAAAGAGAATTCAACAGAACCTCACTCTGCATTCTCCTTACCAAGGAAAAGGCTGAGAGTCCCCCTCTCCTTAATAAGGAGAGGGTTGGGGGTGAGGTTCTTTTTCTATTTCGCAATAGCGGTTGCTTCGTCGAATTTGACAGAGAGGAGGCGTGAAGCTCCATCGGCCGCCACCGTCACTCCATAGAGCACTCCGGCTCGAGACATTGTTTCGCGGTTGTGGGTAACCACCACCAGCTGAGAATGCTTGGAAAGCTTTTCTAACATATCGCCAAATTTTCTGGAATTGGCCTCGTCGAGTGCAGCATCGGTTTCATCCAAGACCAAGAACGGTGGCGGATTTACCTGAGACATAGCAAAAAGAAGCGCAATTGAGGCCAGCGAGCGTTCTCCTCCAGAAAGCGCATGCAGCTCCTTCACTTTTTTATGAGGGAGTGAAACGTTAATTTCGATTCCGGTCTCTGGTATTTTTTCTTCCTCGTCGCCCTCTTCTTCCTCCCCCTTTTTCTTCTTCAATTCCTCAGTTACCACTAAGTGGCCGGTACCGCCACCAAACATTAGGGAAAAGAATTCCTGGAATTCAGTATTAATCTTCTTAATGCCTTCCTTAAATTCCACATTGATTTTTTCTTTCAGTTCAGTCATCAGCGCTCGCAATGATCCTATGCTCTTATCGAGATCTTCCGTTTCCTTAACCAAAAATTGATCACGCTCTTTGACTTCACTAAACTCTTTCAACACTTCCGCTTCCCCACCGGCACCTGCGTCTTCCAGTTTTATTTTAATACGCTCTATTTTTCTTTTTTGTTCTTCGTGTTCTATCTTGTCTTGAGTTCCCGTAGGTTCAAAATTTTTATAGGACAAAATATCGGCACCTACTAAGACAGATCCTTCTCGGATTTCGTTTTCAAAAGCTTCCAGTTCCCTTCTCAAGTTTTCTTCTTTAACATTAATAAGATCAAGATGAGAAGAAAGTTCTTGATGTCGGACTTTCAAGCCAAATTTTTCGCGCTCCTCCGCTCTTTCTTGGGCAGTACTAGATTCGATTTCAGCCTTCAGACGCTCGATAGACTCCAAAAGTTTTTTCTCCTCTTTTTTAAACTTCTCCATTTCAGTCGAAATTTGACCCTGTGTTTCTTTGAGTTCTTCCGTCTGGGAAGCTGTTTCCATGACCGGTTCCTCTTTGAAATGCTTAGCAAATCGATTCAAAATATCCTTGATTTTGCCGAGCATCGGGACAATATTTTCGAGCACATCCATATACATCGCTTCTTCCAGATATTCGTTCGATTCTTTGAGGAATGCTTCCAGTTCTTCTCGCGGCACAGAAATATGTTCCGAAAGTTTCGGTCGGGTAGCCCGGCGCTCTTCCATTTCTATCATCCCCTCGATTCGGCCGAGTTTTCTTTCGAGCTCACCCCGAACCGATCGAGTTTCCGAAATTTTTTGCTCCAATGCCTTCAGTTCTTTTGCTTTCGGATTCTCTTCTTGCAAAACAACTTCTTTTTGATCGGAAAGTTTTGCATTCAGTTCTGAAATTTCCCGGGAAATTTTACTTTTTTCTTGAGACAAGCCTGATTTTTCAGCCTCCAGATAAACGCTCTCTCGTTTCAGATATTCCCGGTAGAGCGCGAGAAGTTCTTGCTGTAAACTTTTCGCTTTTTCGAATTTTTCGACTTGCTTTTTTAAGAAATTTAGGTGCGGAGCATTCTCTCGGCGAAGCATTGAGACTTCTTTCATGTTGGCCAGGGTGCGCTCGAGTTTTCTTTCCGCTTCTCTGATTTTATATTGATAAATTTTCAAGCCGAGCGCGTCTTCAATCATTTCTTTTCGGTCTTTGGCGGAAGCATTCAATATCCGGTCTGCTTCTCCTTGAGAAATGATGTGATGGCCGGAAGAGCCGATGTTGACCGATGCGAGTAGGTTGTTGATATCCTTCAGACGTACCTCCCCACCATTCAAAATATATTTATTGAGCCCGTCGGAATACACTTCCCGACCGATGGAAACAGTATCGAAAGAAAGGTCGATGACATCACCGCCTTCGTTTGCTAGTTTAAAAACTTTATCTTTGTTATTGAAATAAATAGAAGCCGTTGCCCGGGAACTTTTTGGCAAAGTTTTAGAGCCTTTGAAAATAAGATCCAAGCCCGCCTTCCCGCGCATCGATTTCATCGATTGTTCACCCAAAACAAAACGAAACGCTTCAACGACGTTCGACTTGCCTGAGCCGTTCGGCCCCACTACCGCCACGATCGGATGATCAAAATCCAAACTTGTTTTCTTGGCAAATGATTTAAAACCGTTGATTTCGAGAGACTTTAAGCGCATATTAATCCAGCCAGTTTTTTATTTTTAAGGCATTAGTTGCGGCACTTTGCTCCGCTTCCTGCTTGGATTTTCCTTTTCCTTCAGCGATCAGTTCCCTCCCGAAACAAATACCGACCGTAAAATGTTTGTCGTGATCCGGACCAGTTTCGTGCAAAACTTTATAGGAAGGAGTAACGTTCACGAATTCCTGCGCTTTCTCTTGTACCAAGCTTTTGGCGTCGCGCCAGAGTTTTTTTGAAACAATTTCTTCCGTATGCGGCAAAAGAGTTTTGGCAATAAAGCTCTCCACTGTTTTATACCCCTGATCTAAATAAATCGCTCCCACTAGGGCTTCATAGGTATTGGCCAAGATATATTGTCTGGCCTTGCCGTTGTCTTTCGATTCACCCTTGGAAAGAAGCAAGTAATCATTCATCCCTAGTTTGGAAGCCACCTCCGAAATAGTTATCGCATTTACCAGAGCTGAGCGAAGCGCGGTCAATTCCCCTTCGGTATAGCCCGGATATTTTTTATATAAAAAGTCGGTTACAATAAGCTCGAGTACCGCGTCGCCCAAAAATTCCAAGCGCTCGTTATGACTCATCCCCGTGCCGGGATTTTCATTAATAAAAGAACGATGAATAAAAGCCTGCTTGAGCAAGTTTTTGTCCGAAAAAGTTGTCCTTATCTTTTTTTCAAAATCGGTAAAGTTAATCATCTTATTTTTGTTTGCTGATAATCTCTATTGATTTGGTAATCAATGGGACGATATCGTTGTAAATTCTTAAATCCGGAATTTCCGAAAGCTGGAACCACTTGGCTCCATCCAGGCCGCCAGAAACTTCCAATTGCAATTCCCGATATTCGCTTTCGGCTAGGAAGTATGCCACCTTTTTTAAAGTTTTGCCCTTTTCCGGATGATTCGCGACGTATTGATTATCCCCGAGCTTTTCTTTAAGGGTAATATTAAGCCCGATTTCTTCTTTGATCTTTCTCTTGGTGCCTTCTTCTACTGATTCTTTTTCAGTTTCCGGCGTGTCACCGATCTTTCCTTTGGACAGGGTCCAGTAACCGAAGACGTCGTGTACCAAAGCGAAGAGCACGTCGTTCCCTCGCTTGGCATAGACCAAAGCACCGCCTAGTTTTTCTACTGGCAACTTAGTAATATCCACCGGCTCTTCCGTTTTTTTTCTTTTACTTTTTTCTTCCTTGCCTGGCTCGCCGATTTCTTTGTACACCGCGCCCAAGACGCCATTCACAAATTTACTGGAATTCTCTCCGCCGTAAGTTTTCGCGAGTTCGATCGCTTCATTGATCGCTACTTTCGGGGGCACTTGTGCCCGATCGCCGAAAAGAAGCTCGTCGAGCCCGATGCGCAAAATATTTTTATCGATATAGGAAATCTTGTCGAGCGGCCAATCTGGCGCTGCTTTTTCGATAATCTCGTCGATTACCTTGTGTTTTTTGATTACCTGATCGAGCAGGGCAAAAACAAAAGCGTCGTCTTCAAGGCCCGGAGCAAATTCTTTCAGGTTTCGTTTAGCAATGTCTTTTATCTCTACCTTTTTACCATTACTAAAATCCCATTCAAAGAGGGTCTGAAGAACTATCGATCTTGAAAGGTGTCTGTTGGCCATGCTTTAATTTTCAACTTGTACAAGGTTCATAAAAACAAAAAACAAGCCCCGATGCTTAAATATTGATTATTTTCCTTTGGCAATCGCTTTGGCCTTAGCCTTTTTCTGTTTTCTTTCGGTCTTTTTAACTAAATCAATCACTTTCATCCCGCGATATTGGCCGCAAGCCGGGCAAACAGCGTGCCTGAGCTTGAGTTCCCTGCAATTGTCGCATTTGGCAAAGGAAGTCGCCGTAAGAGCGTGATGCGAACGCCTGTTGGCCGTATGCGATTTTGTATGTCTCATTCGTACTACCATAATAGAAACATCTTAACATATTGGACTCAAAAAGCAAAATGGGGGGTGAAAAATATGGGAAATATGATAATATAGGGGAATATGGAACCAAATGAAAAATTACACAATTTGAGACATTCCCTGGCGCATCTTTTAGCCGCTGCCGTACTTGAAATGTACCCAGACACCAAAAATACTATTGGTCCGTCTATTGAAGACGGCTTTTATTATGATTTTGAATTCGCCTCCCCTATCTCCGACAAGGACCTCCCAAAAATCGAGAAGAAAATGCGAGAACTTCTGAAATCCTGGAAGGAGTTTACTCATGAAGAAAAGACGGAAGCCGAAGCGAAAGAGTATCTCAAAAACAATGAATACAAAATTGAATTGATCGATGAGATTTTGGGCAAGGGGGAAAAAATAACTTTCTATACTTGTGGCAAATTTATCGATCTGTGCCGGGGCGGGCACTTGGAAAATCCAGCCAAAGAAATCTCTGCCGACTCTTTTAAATTGGACCGGGTGGCCGGCGCATACTGGCGCGGAGACGAGAAAAATAAAATGCTCACCCGCATTTATGGACTTGCCTTTGAAACCAAAGCGGAACTAGAAAAATATATCACCGAAAGAGAAGAGGCCAAAAAACGAGACCATAAAAAATTGGGCAAGGAATTGGATTTGTTTTTTATTGATGAAGAAGTCGGCAAAGGACTTCCTCTTTGGACTCCTCGAGGTACAGCTGTAAAATTTGAATTGGAAAAATTTACCAGGGATTTGGAAAAGAAATACGGGTACGAACATGTGGAAACTCCTTATTTGGGTAGTGAGAAACTTTATCAAACTTCTGGGCATCTTTCTCATTACAAACAAAATATGTATGCGCCGATTGATATGGATGGCGATGTTTTATATCTCCGACCAATGGCTTGTCCTCACCATATTAAAATGCTCAAGCGCAAGCCTGTCAGTTATCGCGATTTGCCGGTACGCTATGCGGAAATTGCCGATTATAATCGCTATGAAAAATCGGGAGAGCTCATGGGTATGATTAGGGTAAGAAAATTTCAATTAACTGATGGCCACTTATTCGTCACTCCGGCCCAATTAAAAGAGGAATTTAAGGATACCTGCCGAATGATCCAAGAAGGCATGCGTGGACTCGGGCTTTTGGAAATTATTTCATACAGATTTTCAAAAAGAGATCCCAAAAATAAGGAAAAATATTATGCTGATGATGAACTTTGGACAAAGGCAGAAGAAATGATGAAGGAGGCCTTGGATGAACTCGGACTTTCGTATGTCGAGGCTGAAGATGAGGCCGCTTTTTATGGGCCAAAACTTGATGTTCAGGGCAAAAATGTAAATGGGAAAGAAGACACATTATTTACTGCTCAGATAGACTTCCTACTTCCGGAAAAATTTGATATTGAATACACATCTGAAGATGGCACCAAAAAACGCCCAGTAATGATCCATCGGTCTTCTATTGGATGCCTAGAAAGAACCTTTGCTTTCTTGATTGAAAGATATGCTGGAGCTTTTCCTGTCTGGCTCTCCCCGGTTCAGGTTGATATCGTTCCGGTCCGAGAAAATCACACAGAAAAAGCGAAGGAAGTCGCAGAAACTTTGAGAAAGGAAAATATTCGGGTGGAAGTTCTTGATTCGGATGAAAGTCTCGGCAAGCGCATTCACACCGCCAAGGGAATGAAAACTCCTTTCGTAATCGTGCTCGGTGATAAAGAAGTATCCTCCGGTTCGCTCACTATCGAAAATCGCGACGGCACCAAAACCGAAAATATTTCTTCTGAAGAATTTCTAAAAAATCTCCTAAAATTAATTGCCGAGAAAAAATAGTTTTTTCTTATGGAAAAAGCGGAAGAACTCAAGAAAATCCACGAGCGTTGGTTCGCGGAATGTAAATGTGAACTGAAGAAGACGGCCACTCAACCCGTGCCGGGGGACGGAAGTCCTGAGGCTCCGATCGTTTTCATTGGCGAGGCTCCGGGCAAAAGCGAGGACGAGCAAGGCCGGCCCTTTGTCGGCGCTGCCGGAAAATTCTTAGCCGAAATGCTTGAAAATATAGGCTTAAAACGGGAAGAAATTTATATTACCAATATTGTAAAATATCGCCCGCCCAATAACCGGGATCCCCTGCCGGAGGAGAAGGACGCGTGTAGAGAGTGGCTTCACGAAGAGCTCAATTTTATTCAGCCAAAGCTTGTAGTATTTCTAGGTCGGCACTCGATGAACGATTTCTTCCCCGTCGAAAGTATTTCTAAAATTCACGGCAAGCTTCTAATCAAAAAATTTATCGGGATTGAAACCAAATATTTTCTGCCTCTCTATCATCCCGCCGCCGCGCTTTATAATGGAGGAATGCGCGAAACTCTAAATGATGACTTCCAAAAAATCCCAAAAATTTTGGAAAAAATAAAAAAGGACGAAGAAGTGGAAAAGCAAAAAGAGGCAGAAGCTCGAATCACTCAAAATAAACTTTTTTAGATATCAATATCCGCCAGTTTGGCGTTGGATTGGATGAAAGATTTACGGGGTGGAACTTCGGAACCCATCAGGATGTCAAAAACCTTATTCGCTTCTTCGGCGTCTTCGATGTCCACTTTTTTGATTACTCGATGCGCCGGGTCCATCGTAGTTTCCCAAAGTTCTTCCGGATTCATTTCCCCGAGACCTTTATAGCGCTGAATGTGAATTTTATTGGATTTCTTTTTGGCTTCTTCTTTTTCTTCCCCTTCTTCATCTGTTTCTTCATTCTCCCCTGTTTCTGTTTCCTGAATCTCGTTCACGTCCGCATTTTTACCAATTATTTTTATTTTTTCCTCGTCTGAATAGGCATAATTAATTTCTTTACCCTTTTTTATTTTATAGAGTGGCGGCTGGGCAATATAAATATATCCAGCTTCAATGATTGCTTTAAAATACCGATAGAAAAGAGTCAAAAGAAGAGTACGAATGTGTGCGCCGTCTACGTCGGCATCGGTCGCGATAATTATTTTGTGATAGCGCATTTTTTCCAAATCAAAAGTGTCACCAATTGAAGTTCCCATCGCGATCACGAGCGCCCGTACTTCTTTGGAAGCGAGCATTTTGTCGATACGCGCACGTTCCACATTCAAAATTTTTCCTCGGAGTGGCAAAATCGCCTGCGTTCGGCGATCACGTCCCTGTTTAGCTGAACCACCAGCCGAGTCTCCCTCCACCAAAAATAGTTCCGATTCTTCGGCGCTTTTACTCTGACAATCCGCCAGTTTGCCCGGCAAAGTCATGCCTTCGAGAGCACCCTTACGCAAGACCGAGTCTTTGGCCGCCTTGGCTGCTTTTCGGGCTTTTAAGGCCAAAATAGACTTATTTACCATGGCTTTTGCCTCATCCGGGTTTTCTTCCAAGAAGTTGGCAAAGGCTTCGCCAAATACGGTATTAACCGAGCTTTGTGCTTCCACAGAGCCCAGTTTTGCTTTAGTTTGTCCTTCAAATTGGATCTCGCGAAGCTTCACAGAAATAACCGCGGTCAAACCTTCCAGAACATCGTCGCCAGTAAAACCTCCTTCCGATTCTTTCAGCATTTCATTTTTACGACAATAGCTGTTTAGGGTTCTAGTAAGTGCGGTTTTGAAACCGGTCACGTGTGTGCCTCCTTCCCCGGTATAAATATTGTTCGCAAAAGGAATGATTCGATCCACGATATCATCCACGTATTGCAAAGCCACCTCCACTCCGACTCCGTCTAATTCTTTCTCCACATAAAAAATTGTGCTTTGGATTGGTTTCTGAAATTTGTTGTAGTACTTAATAAGTGAAATGAGTCCACCTTCAAAATAAAAAGAAGTGGAAGGCAGTTCAAGCCCTAACTCTCGGAAATAGAAATACTCTGACTCTAACAACTTGGAAGCTTCGCTTCCCCTTGGAAGCGAAGCTTCCAAGTTCCTTGCATCTATAATTGAAATGCGTAAACCTTTTACTAAGTATGCTTGCTGGCGAATATGGTTTACTACTGTATTCCAGTCAAACTTTATTTCTTTAAAAATTTCCACGTCCGGCTCGAAGGTAATGATTGTACCATTTTTTTTCGAAGCGGAAACTTTTTTCACCGCCACTTTCCGTTTACCTTGGGAATACTCCTGTACATATTTTCCGCCGTCTTTATGCACTTCCGCTTTGCAATAAATAGAAAGAGCATTCACTACCGAGGCACCCACTCCATGTAAACCTCCGGAAACTTTGTAGCCAGTCGATTCTCCGCCGAACTTTCCTCCAGCGTGGAGTGTGGTCATGACTGTTTCAAGAGCTGAAACTTTTGTTTTCTTGTGAATGTCTACTGGTATGCCACGGCCGTTGTCCGCAATTCGAACTCGATTACTCGGCAATAAAACGACTTCGATATCATTACAATAGCCACCCATCGCTTCGTCGCGCGAGTTGTCAAAAATTTCCCAAATTAAATGGTGCAACCCATCGATGCCAGTTGTGCCAATATACATTCCGGGACGCCTCCGAACCGGATCCAAGCCTTCCAAAACTGAGATGTCTGACGCATCATAATGATGCCCATTTCCTGCCTTTTTTTCTTCGTCTTTTTTAGCCATTTATAAGGATATTATAGCATTTTGCCGCCACTCCCGCAACGACTTTTTTGACTAAAATATTGCATAATCTAGACACTTTCTATATACTTCCCAGTATGCAAAACATCAACAAAAGTTATATCGTTTTTGGGCTCATTTTAGGGCTCTCTATTATCCTAAGTTCTTCAATTGGGGCCTTCACTTTTTACAAATTGCGCTCGATGGATTATATTTCCACGACTGGCTCGGCCAAAAAACCTGTTACCTCCGACAAGGTAAAATGGTCCTCTTCTATCACTCGCACAGCCAAAGCATCCACCATAAAAGATGGCTATGCCAAGATGGATACGGACTTGAAGGCGGTAAAAGAATTTTTGGCAACAAACGGAGTTCCGGCTGAAGCAATTGAGATCTCCCCTATTTTTATGAATGAAGTCTATGAACAAAACCCAGGACCGGAAAAAAACTATAACCTAGTGCAAAATATTACCGTACAATCAGCTGACGTACAAAAAATCGCCGATCTTTCGAAGAATACCAGCCCTCTCGTGGCCGGCAAAGGAATTCTGTTTTCCACTAATTCACTTGAATACTATTATTCCAAACTGCCGGAGGTACGAATCGAACTCCTAGATAGCGCCATCGCTGACGCCAAGGCTCGAGCTGGAAAACTAGCCGAGGCCGGAGATAAAAAACTGGGTGCCCTCAAATCCGCTTCTTCGGGTGTAGTCCAAGTAATGTCTCCAAACTCCGTTGAGGTCAGTGATTATGGAATGTATGATACTTCTTCCGTCAACAAAGAAATAATGGTCACGGTTAAAGCCAGTTTTGAACTTAAGTAAATTTTTCGTATAAATATCGCACGAGGAGTGCAATGATGATGCCGAGGACATAGCCGGCCAGAATATCAATCGGAAAATGTACTCCGGCGGCAATTCGCGCCAGGCCAATAATTAGGGCACAGAAAATAAACCACCAGCCTGCTTTTTTATGGCTCAGAAAGATCGCCGTGGCTAAGCCCATATAAAAGGTCGCGTGGCCGGAAGGAAAAGAAAAATCGTTTTCGAGCAAAAGCGCCTGTACATTCGAAAATTGCACAAAGGGTCTCGGAATATGAATGAAAATCTTAAGCAGATAAGCGAAAAGCCAAGCAAAAATTCCGGAGAAAAATACCAACACAATTTCCTTCCACCTCGCCCGAATGGCCAAAAGCATTCGGTCGGGCGGGTTTTTGGCTAAAATTATATCGTGATGTATTAGCAAGAAAATTCCGGCCGATATCAAAACCAAATATGGAAAATACTGGGCAAAAAAGACTATAACAGAATCCAGACAAATTGACCGGTGGGCCAAACTATACAGAGTAAAGAAAATTTCGTTATTGAGCATGATTTTTATTTTTCGCTACTTCTAAAACATTCCGAAGTAACATCGCGACAGTCACAGGTCCGACGCCTCCGGGTACCGGCGAAACCGCGCCAGCCACGTCTTTTACCGATTCTAAATCAACATCACCCACGATTGAACCGTTCGATTCCGAAGTTCCGGCATCGATAATTACCGCTCCTGGTTTAATCATCGGCCCGATCAAATATTTCCCCTGGCCGATACCTGAAATAATTACGTCAGCTTCTTTGGTAACCTGCTCGTTGTTTTCGCTGTGACGAGAAAGAACCTCCACTGAAAGTCCTCGCAAGCGGAGTAGATGTGTGACCGGCTTCCCTACCAATTCTCCCCTTCCCAAGACAACAATTTTTTTGTCGGCTAGATTCAGATTAAGAGTATCTAAAATTGCCAAACAGGCTAGCGCTGTCGGGAAACCGATCTGATTTTTGTTTTCGTAAAATTTTCCACTGGCAATTTCCCCCAAACAATCTACATCGAGTTCTCGGCTGACTGCATCCAAGACTAGCCTTTTGTCGAAACTCTTTGGTAGTGGCATCTGCACGATAACCCCGCACATATTTTCTACTTCGTTTATTTTTTTTATTTCTGAAATAAGCTCTGCTTGGCTGATAGTCTCTGAGAAATTGGCTGGGTAGAATTTTATCCCCACCGCTTCGGCCGCTTTCGCTTTCATGTTCACGTATTGCCGAGAAACCGAATCGTTCCCCACCAAGACATCGCAAAAAACAGGCTGAAAAGGGAGCTCCGCAACTTCCTTTTTCACTTTCTCCAGAATATCACCTCTAATTTTTCTTCCGTCGATAATCATAAAAAATAATTCACCTCTCCCTGTCCCCCTCTCCTTGGTAAGGAGAGGGGCTAGGGGTGAGGTCAGGCACCAATAAATTCATGTTTCAAATCGTCTCTATGCGCTATTCTAGCATATCTCTGCATGCTCATTAAAATTCCCAAACCGGCAAATTCTGTTATCAAATGTGATCCGCCATAGCTCATAAATGGCAGTGGAATACCTGTCACGGGCAAAAGGCCCAGGTTCATTCCAATATTGATCAGGATATGGCTCATCAGGTAAATAGCAAGCCCCATACCAAAAAGAATCTCAAAATTAGTTGCCCCATGCGAAGCAAAATATAAAATACGCCAAATAATCAAGCCAAATAGAAAAAGAAGTAGGATCGAGCCGAGGAATCCCCATTCTTCCGCAAAGGCGGCAAAAATGAAGTCAGTTTGGTTCTCCGGCAGAAAATTGAGTCTAGACTGTGTCCCAAAGCCCAAGCCCTTGCCGAGCATCTGCCCGGAACCAACCGCAATGGTGGATTGATAAGAGTTATAACCAGAGCCATGAATGTCGGCCAAAGGGTTAATGAAGTTTACAATGCGCGCTTTTTGATAAGGAGCAAAGACAAAGAACCAGAGCGCCGCGAAAGCGAGAATCCCGGCCAAAGCCACAAAGAGCAAATGTTTTTTGGAAATACCGGAAACCAAAACCATCCCAAACCAAATAAGAAGGACGATGATCGCAGAACCAAAATCAGGCTGCAAGAACACCAACAAAAACGGCACGATGGCATAAAGACCCGAGATAAAAATATGTTTGATGTTCCGAATTTCCACGTGCCGGCGGGAAAAGTACTTTGCTAGGATAAGCACCAGAACAAGCTTCATTAGGTCTACTGGCTGGAAAGAAAAGGCTCCGAGGTCAAACCAGCTTTTCGCTCCGTGCGAAACATGTCCCATGATAACCAGAGCAAGCAAGATAACGCAAAATGAAACATACAAAGTCACGATGACATTCGTCCGTTTCAAAAATCTAAAATCAATAAAAGAAAAAACAAAAAATACGGCAAAAGAAATCAGAACTAAAATAACCTGTTTGCTAAAAAAATTCTCTCCCCCTGGGGTCGGAACAAAAGTCTTCATAGTAAATAATCCCCCGAGCACAATCGGGACAATAAAAAATACCAAGAGCCAGTCTATTCTTTTGGTTGCACGTTCGATCATTCTATTTCAGTTTGGCCGAGAAAATATCAAACATCGGAATTATTTCCTTGGAAACTACACGCCCAGGAATAGGTTCCGGCCAAGTAAAGTTTATATTGGCACTTGCCTCTTTCGTTAATAGGTCCGTATACGTATGGCTAGCCGACAGTGCGTTGCCCATGGCATCATACAAAATAACCACAAAAGAAACTTCCGGGATCCGGAATAGAGATTCGTTCTTGGCTACTGCAGAAAGTCTTGGAAAGGTTGCTTCATTTTCTAAATCAATATTGGTAACGGAAATCTTCACTTGATTCACAAGATCTCTCGAGACATTTAGCCAGACGGGCGCCCCGGTGAATTCAAAGGAAGTGTACACCGGCACGGAATTGCCCATATCGATCGCCGGCTCGAAGATTGCAAACTTGCCTCCAGCTGGAATATAAGTTTCACCATCACGCTTGCCAAGATAGAGGTTGTTCCCATCCGCAAAACGGAACCGATAAGATATTTTTTTGATAACATTGGTCGGGTTGTGATTTTCAAGATAAGCCACTGCATTGTACCGACCCGGCACTACCCGAAAGGCTCTGACCCAAAGAACAGAAACTTTGTCCACTTGTCCGAGGCAAGCCAGTTGGCACTTTCCTCCGCAATCCACTCCGGTTTCTACTCCGTTTTGCCGGCCATCAAAACAAGTTGGTGCTACGTTCAAGTAAGGCCTAGCGAGCAAATAACCGAAAAAAAGCACCACTAGAATGGCAATGGAAGCATACAATAGCCGTCTTTTTGCCGCCCAACTCATAGTTCTATCATAGCAAAAAACCACTCGCTTGTGGAGTGGTCTCTCGAATCAAATACTTGGTGTTGGCGATAGCCTACTTTCGCCTATATGACTATCATCGGCTCAACAAGGCTTAACTTCTCTGTTCGAAATGGGAAGAGGTGTAACACTTGCGACAAATCACCAACACTAAACATTTGATTCAAAATTGAAACCCGGGAAATGAAGGCGAACACTTTAATTCGCCTAAATTGGTTGTGAGGGAGAGGATAAACATTAGAAATGTCTTTGCTTCGAATAAAATTTTTCCTACCAACTCCGAGCTTTGATATGCTCTCTCTCCGTTTTACACAAGCGAAAGATTATCCTCCCCACCCACAGATCTTAAGAATCATGTGAAAGAACAAATTCACTTCTCGAATTTCAATTTTTTTCCGGAACAACCGGATTATGGTTTCCAAATTTCTTAACAGGAATCGAAACATTAGTACTTCTCGGCTTAACGCGTTACCGCGCTTCCACCTAAAGCCTATCAACGTGATAATCTCTCACGGTTCTTAACGATTCCTTATCTTGAAGCTGGCTTCCCTCTTAGATGCTTTCAGAGGTTATCCATTCCCGACATAGCTACCGAGCAGTCCAGTTGGCACCAGAGCTCGTACACCAGAGGTCAGTCCACTTCGGTCCTCTCGTACTAGAAGCAGATCTTCTCAAGAATCAACGAGTGCAGTAGATAGGAGACCAACCTGTCTCACGCTATCTGTTTTATCCGTCCGTAGCTTATAAAGCGTAGGGGGATTAATCTCCGATTACTCGGAGTGTCGGACTATGACATCATCCTTCGATAACCTCAGGATGGCTAACGTTTAGTCTCTACGGGCCCCGTTCCGGGTTCCCTCGGCGTTGTCCTTCGTCGCTTTCGCTCCTCAGGATTTCACCGATATAAGTTAGCTTCTCCATGCACATTTCTATGCATGGCCGCCGTGATTGCTAAAATAGCAATAGTTGTTTTTCTCAATTTTTACATAACAGTTCTAATTCACTTAATGAATTATTTCCTCTGAGGACTCAGACTGTACATAAGTCCAAAGTGTAAAGTTAAAAGTTATAAAGAAAATTCAAATGCATTCACATTTAAAATACTTTCAACTTTCTACTTTTTACTTTCAACTTACCTACGGTCTGAACCCAGCTCGCGTACCTTTTTAATTGGCGAACAGCCAAACGCTTGGTAGCTTCTCCACCACCGCGCTAAGGTGAGCCGACATCGAGGTGCCGAACTCCGCCGTCGATATGAACTCTT
>Ga0172369_10001383_pt1 | contig 34925 bp, 30 predicted proteins | sample LakKiv25m_FD_114539 | JGI IMG/M metagenome (GOLD analysis project Ga0172369, IMG submission 114539) | Freshwater microbial communities from Kabuno Bay, South-Kivu, Congo - kab_022012_11.25m | ecosystem: Environmental > Aquatic > Freshwater > Lake | place: Democratic Republic of the Congo... | reverse complement strand
TGGCATCGCCGATCTCGCTGGCAGGTCGCTGGAATTTTTCGAGCCTGAAGAGAAACGCTATCCGCTGCTCTGGATCGCGCGCGGCGCGATCGACATGGGGGAAGCCGCGTGCATCGCCTTCAACGCTGCCAACGAGATCGCGGTCGATCGCTTTGACAGGGGGCAGCTGGGATTCTCGCGGATCGCGGAGCTGGTCGCGCAAGTGCTCGAGCGCGACTGGAATTTGCCGATCGACTCCTTCGAGGATATATTCGATACCGATATGAAGGCACGAGCTATTACCTCTGATTTTGTGGAGCATCTCGCATGATCACCATTTTGCTTGGACTCATTGGCCTCTCGCTTGTGGTGATCGTGCATGAATTTGGACATTTCGCGATCGCGCGCATGGTCGGCGTCGATGTTGAGGCTTTTTCCATCGGCTGGGGGCCGTCGATACTCACCAAGCGCGGGAAAAAAACCGAGTGGCGGCTCGGCATTCTCCCTATCGGCGGCTACTGCAAGCTCAAGGGAGAAGACAGTTTTCGCGCCGCGCTCGACCAGAATCTCGCCGCCATTCCCGCCGAGGCTGGCAGCCTGTACTCGGCGCACCCGCTCAAACGAATCGCGATCGCGGTTGCCGGCCCTGCCTTCAACATGCTCTTCGCGGTCTTTGTCTTCATCATCGTCGCGGCAATCGGCACGTCGATCCAGACAGCTCCCAACAGAATCGTGCTCTCGAGCGAAACAGGCGCGGTGCTGCAGAGCAGCGCGCAGAATCCCGCGAATGCCGCGGGATTGCAGACTGGCGATACCATCACCGCGATCGACGGACAGCGCGTCAGCGATTACAGCGACCTTCAGCAGATCATCGCGAGCAATCCCGACAAACCGCTCCACCTTGTTGTCTCGCGTGCCGGATCGAATATCGACATCACGGTGACTCCGCGTCTCGATCCGAACTCGGGCGCGGGCATGATCGGCGTGTATGCGTGGATCGATCCCGTGATCGCGGCGGTCAAAAGCCAGAGCCCGGCAGCGATCGCGGATCTCCAGCCCGGGGACCTCATCACCGAAGCTGATGGAAAGCCTGTGCGCAACACTATCGACCTCATGAACGCGCTGAGCGCATCGAGCGGCAAAGTCGCGCTCACTGTAGTTCGAGGAGCCCAGACGCTCTCGCTCACCATCGTCGCGAAAAGCCTCGGCGATGCAGGCCTGCAGTTCAAGAGCATCGTGAGAACCGACAAGGCGACTTCTTTCCCCGACGCGATTGCCAAGGGTTTCAAGGAGACCGCATCGACCTTCGCCCTCACGTTGAAGAGCATCGGCCTCCTCTTCCGGGGCGTGAATGTGTTCAAGGCAGTATCTGGACCTGCGCGGATCACCTACCTCATCGGATCGGCCGCCACCGAGCAGTTCAAGGCGGAGGGGCTGGCCGGGCTCGTGCCCGTGCTGAGTTTTCTCGCTTTCCTGTCGGTGGGACTGGCGATCATGAATCTTCTTCCATTGCCTATTCTCGATGGAGGACTCATTCTGATGTTCCTCGTCGAGCTTGTGCGCCGGAAATCGATCAGCCCAAAGACGCTCTACCGATATCAGTTTGTGGGCGTGGCGCTTGTACTGGTGATTTTCGCAATCTCGACATTGAGCGACATCTTCTTCTTCACGGGGGAGTAATCGCGGGTTGGCGACGCGGCCCAGCTGACCGGGCATGAGCCTGTTCATTCCTGCGCGGCGTGATGCGCTATTTGTGCTCGTGCCGGTCCATGTTGAGGAATTTCGCGTAGCTGTTCTTGAACCACACCGAGGTCTTGCCGATCGGGCCGTTGCGCTGCTTGGCGACGATGAGGTCGGTCTCGATCTGATCGCTCTGCTGGTCGTGATTCTTCGTCATCTCCCGCTCGCGGTGCAGGAAGAGGATGAGGTCGGCGTCCTGCTCGATCGAGCCCGACTCTCGGAGATCGGCGAGTGTGGGCTGTTTGCCTTCAGCCTCGCGCTTCAGCTGGGAGAGCGCGACCACGGGGATATTGAGCTCGCGCGCGAGCGCCTTGAGGCTGCGGGATATGGCCGAAATCTGTTCCCAACGCGGCAGGTCAGCGTTCTCGTGCGTGATCAGGGTAAGATAATCGATGAAGAGAATCTTGATGCCGCGCTCGAGGACGAGCCTGCGCGCCATTGTCCGCAGCTCGAGGAGCTTCATGTTCGGCATGTCGACGATATAGAGCGGCGCCTCGTAGATGCGGGCAGCCGCCTCCATCAGCCCATCGTAGTCGGTGGTTCGAATTCTGCCGGTGCGGATGCGCTCCGCGGGAATTCTCGCCTCCGAAGATATAAGCCTCAACATGATGGCGGACTCCGACATCTCGAGCGAGAAGAACGCGGTAGGAATTTTGAGATCGATCGACGAGTGCGCCGCCATCGTGAGCGCGAGCGCGGTTTTTCCCACCGAAGGTCTCGCTCCGATGACGGTGAACTCGGAATTCTGAAGGCCGCTCGTCATCGCGTCGAGGTCGGTCAGGCCGGAGGGCACGCCGGTAAAGGCCTCCGGGTTGGTGCTGAGCTTCTCGATGAGGAGCATGGTTTCGGTGACAATTTCCTTGGCCGAGTGATACTCCGCGGTCCGCCTGTTCTGAGAAATTTCGAAGATCTTCGCCTGAAGCTCGTCGAGGACGCGGTCGATGTCCATCGTCTCTTCGTGCGACATGGCGGCCATCTCCGCCGATAGCTGCACGAGCCGGCGCCGCGTTGCCATTTCCTGGACAATGCGCGCGTAGTACTCGATGTTCGCGGCGGATGGAGTGAATGAGGCGAGACTCGCGACATAGGCCGAGCCTCCCACTCTCTCGAGGCTACCTCTGCCCCGCAATTCCTCCGCGATGGTGATGAGATCGGGCTTGAGCCCCTTTTCGTGCATGGAGAGGAGCGCCTCGAAGATCTCCTGGTTCGCGGGTTCGTAGAAACTCTCGGGCCGCAAGAATTTTAGAACGTTGTTGATGGACTCAGGATCGAGAAGGAGCGCTCCGAGGCAGGCTTGTTCAGCGTCTCCGTTGTAGAGGGGCAATGTATCTTTGAGTGTCTGTCCAGCCATCGGAACCGCCTTGTAGAGAGTGCGAGCGCAACCTGCACTCTATAACTCCCTCACCTCTGTGGTCAAGTAAAGTCAGGAATAAAAAGGCCCACCCTTTTTCGGGGTGGGCTATGTTCGCGCAGTCCGCGTCGCAGCGAAGGTATTAGTTCAACTGACCGCGGTTGACAGCGGCTTCGAACGCGGCGGCCTGCTCTTCGGCGGTCGCGGGTTCGGTCTCGACGCGCTGGCGCCGAGCGCGCGGCTTCCTGGCCTCGCCATCTTCGGATTTCTTTTCCTCTGAGGACGTGACCACCTGCGCTTCGACCGCGCACTTGAGAATGGCCTCTTCTTTCTCATAGAGATGGATGACCACCTTGTAGTTGCCCACGGATTTGATGGATCTTCCGGGAACTTCGATCTTCTTGCGATCGATTTCGATGCCCTTCTTGAGGAGTTCGTCGGCGACGCTGTGGTTTGTCACGGCACCATAGAGCTTGCCGTTATTTCCGGCGGGCATCGTGATGACGAGCGCTTCGGCCTCGATCTTCTCTTTGAGCGAGCGAGAGGCGAGACGCTTCTGTTCCTTGATCGCGAGAATTTCCGCCTGGCGCTTCTGCAGCATTCCCGCGGTCTTCTCGTTGTAGACCATCACGAGTTTTTTAGGCAGGAGGTAATTGCGGGCATATCCAGGAGCGACTTCCTTGATGTCCCCGATTTCTCCTAAATTTTCTATGTCCTGATTCAATATGACTTTCATGTTCAGGCTCCTTTGCGAATTCGATATTGCAGCCACACCTCCGAAACACCGAGAACCGGCATAAGGATGGCGATGGCAAGCCCAACTTTTGCGTCGAGCAGTATGAGTGCGACCAGCATCACCAGCGTGAGGCCGATGAGGCGGCGCAATCCCTTTGACGTGAGGAAATGTGAAATGACCGATACACCCTGAATCGCATACCACGCGGCGGCGGTGAGCGAGAGATTCCACGCGGCAATCGCGACGAGACCACTCAGTTTCCCGTAAAGCACCGCGAGGAGGAGTCCCCACGACACGATGCTTGGCCACAGCAGCCACGACGGGACACTGTACCTCGGCGTCGCGGCCTCGGTAGACTGCGCGCGCACCTGATCCCTCAACGAGTTCAGTCTTGCGCCGAGCCACCAGCTGCCCGCGAGGACGAGCCAGATCGCCGCGCCGAAACCGTTCATGATCACCGATACGGCAGGGCTCACGTAGCTCTGCTCTATCGTGGTGACATCGAGTTCCGCGCCGGAAGCGCTCGCTCCCGCCGAAGACAGAAGCTGAGAAATCATCGCGGCGATTGAAGACTGGACTTCCTTCGTGCCGATGCTGGCAGCCAGCATGAAGCCGAAGGCGATCGAGAGCGCGACAGAGGTCAGCGTCAATTTTTTCCATGTCTCGATGGCCACGCAGTTCATGATGCACATCGCGAGGAGAAACACGGCGGGTGGCAGGAGCGTCTCCAAGAGCACCGTCGCCTGCAGCACACCGTAGGTTGAGAGCCTCAGCGCGTTGCCAACCCCAATAACGACTATCGACGTGAGCAGAGACAAGAAACCCTCTTTTTTGCCCTCTCTGCTGAAGATGTACTGAATGGGGATGAGGAACGCGACCGCGAGGAAGCCACTCGCGTACAGCAGCCCCGAAAGCAGTCCCGATCCGAGATAGTGCGGGATATGCCGGGCCCCCAAGCGGGAACTCGTAGGGGTAATTTCGTGCTGGGCTTCCATGTTCTATACGCTCTCTCAGGGTTATTTCGAGAAAATCATTTCACCACATAAGGCAGAAGCGCGAGGGATCTCGCGCGCTTGATGTTGACGGCGAGGAGGCGCTGGTGCTTCGAGCACGTGCCGGTGATGCGGCGGGGAAGAATTTTTCCGCGCTCGGTGGTGTAGCGGCGCATGAGGTCCGCGTCCTTGTAGTCGATCTTCACATTCTGCGTGCAGAATCTGCACACTTTCTTGCGGAAGAATCCCTTGCCTTTGCGCGGGCCGTTGCGATCGTCCTGGTCCCTGCGCATATCCTGCTGATCGGCGTCGCCGCGCGAAGCCTTCACATCTTCAATATCTTTCATCTCATCCATAGTGATCTCCTAATTAGAACGGAATGTCGTCGGTGAATTCATCGACGCTCGGAGCAATCGGCGTGGGCACGTTCGAAGATTCTGGCCTCGGCGCCGCGCTGTCGGAGGAATATCGTCGCGCATTCGAATCCGAACCCTGAGGCGGCGAGCCGAGCGGGCGGATTGTCGACGCGACGATCACCACTTTGGATCGTTGCTGACCATCCTTCTCCCAGCGGTCCTGGCGAAGCTCTCCCTGCACCGCCACTTGGCGGCCCTTGAGGAGATACTTGCTCAGTCCCTCCGCGCTCTTGCCATAGAATTCGATATCGAAATAGTGCGGCTCATCGACCCACTGATCATCCTGCTTCTTCGAGCGGTTCACCGCGATGGAAAACCTGCAGATGGGGAGGCCGGATGGCGTGTATTTAAGCTCGCTGTCGCGGGTGAGACGTCCCACCAGCACAGCAACATTGATATCGCTCACGATGTGCTCCTTCTTCGAAAACCCGGAATGGCGCTATTCTTCGATTTTGACGACGAGGTGCTTCAAAATTGACGGGCTGAGCTTGATTGCGCGCTCGAGGGTGACGATCGCCGTCGGCTCCATGCTCATGCGGTAGAGCACATAGTGCGCGCGCATCTTCTTGCCAATGGAATATGCGAGAGGTCTGTCTCCCATATCATCTTCTTTCACATCAGTCGCCTTGAACTGCGCGAGCAGATCGGCAACCGCCTGTTTGCCTGCCTTGAACTGATCTTCTTCAGAGTTCAAGACAGCGACAAGTTCGTACTGTCTCATTCGTTCCTCCCTGTGGACGTATGCGCCCATGCGGGCGCTCATGATCCGGTGACTAGGACCGGATAAAGAGGGCCTTGTCTATATATCATAAAAGAATGCGAAGGGCAAGCTCCGACCGCTTGCACGAGCCGCATTTTGCCCGCATAATAGTGCCGCTTTTCATTTTTTTGCTCGATTAGATCAATATCTGGAGTTATCATGCCGACTATTCAGCCGCGAGTGCTCAAAGGTTTCCGTGATTCTCTCCCTGAAATGGAGCTGACGCGCGCAGCGCTGGTGGAAAAGCTCGAGAGAGTCTTTGGCCTGTTCGGATTCGTGCCGATCGACACGCCGGTGCTCGAGTACGCCGAAATACTGCTCGGGAAAGGCGGCGGCGAGACCGATAAGCAGGTGTACCGCTTCCGCGACCACGGCGACCGCGATGTCGCGATGCGCTTCGACCTCACCGTGCCCTTCGCGCGCTTTATGGCCGAACACGTCGATCAGCTCTACCTCCCCTTCAGGCGCTACCATATCGCGAAAGTGTGGCGAGGCGAGAATACGCAGCGCGGCCGCTACCGCGAATTCATGCAGTGCGACTTCGACATCGTGGGCACCGACTCCGCCTCAGCGGACGCCGACATACTGCTCACGGCCGCGCAGGCGATGAACAACCTCGGTGTCGGCGATTTTACGCTCAGGATCAACCACCGCGCCCTCTTCAACAGATTCCTGGCGCGCATCGAGGCTCAGCGCGCTTCGGTGGAGATCCTCCGCACGGTCGACAAGCTCGAAAAAATCGGAGTTGAGGCCACCATCGAGCTTCTCTCGACCCTCATCGCCCCGAACCTCGCGCGCGAGGTGATCGCGTTCATCCAAAAAGAAGACAGCTTCGAAAAAACGCTCGACAAAATGGTCTCGTATTGCGCGCCAGGCGATGCCGAGGCCCTCGCCGCCCGCGACAGGCTCCGCGACATCATGGCCTGCGTTAGCGCGGCGGGGTACGAACGCAATGTGGTGCTCGACCCGAGCATCACCCGAGGCCTCGACTACTACACTGGCATGGTGGTGGAGACGAGCCTCGCCGCGATGCCAGAAATCGGCTCCGTGTGCTCAGGCGGCCGCTACGACGAGCTCGCCAATCTCTACACTGATCGCGCATTGCCTGGAGTCGGCGCCTCCGTGGGACTCGACAGGCTCATCGCCGCGATGGAGGCGACTGGCGTCGCGTCCGCGACAGATATTTCGACACAGCTTCTTATCATCAACCAGAACAGCGCCGCGCTGAAAGAGATGCACGCGCTCGCCGCAAGGCTCAGAGCCGCGGGCTACTCCACCGAGGTGTTTCCGGAGATTAAAAAGCCGCTCGCGCAGTACGCCTACGCTGAGAAGAAGCGCATTCCGCTCGCGATATTCGCGGCCGCCCCGGACGGCCCTTTCACGCTGAGAGTGCTCTCTCGGCGCGAAAATCTCGAAGCGGGAGATTTCGAAGGGCTGCGCGGCACGCTGGAACGAGAGCTGCATGGATAGGGCTGAACCCCAAAATCTCGATCCCAGTCCCGACGGCCGAAGGCTTCTCGATGGAAGCGTGCACTCCTACGTGCTGCGTTCGGGAAGGATGACCGATGCGCAGCGCCGCTCGATTGAGATGTTCGGACCAGACTTTCTCGTCGATTATCGCGAGGAAGAAATCGATCTCGCCACGCTCTACGCTGAGCGCAAACCGCTGATACTCGAGATCGGATTCGGTATGGGACAGGCAACTTGGCGCATCGCCCGCGACAGGCCGCGGTTCAACTATCTGGGGATCGAGGTGCACACGCCCGGCGTGGGACGCCTCATCATGGATGCCAAAGCCGCCGGGCTCGCCAATATCAAAATTGTCCAGCACGACGCCATCGAAGTTCTCCGCTCGATGATACCTGATGGAAGCCTCGCCGGAATCCATGTGTTTTACCCCGATCCCTGGCCCAAAAAACGCCACCACAAGCGAAGGCTCATGCAGGATGGGGTCATCCGGCTCATGGCTCAGAAACTCACCCGCGAGGGGTATCTTTACTTCGTGACCGATATCGAAGAGTACGCACACTTCTCGAAAGAAGCGCTGGATCGGTGCGAGCTTCTCCGGAACGCCTTCGGCGGCTTCGCGCCGCGCCAAGAATGGCGGCCTGAGACAAAGTTCGAGCGCCACGCGAAGAATTCGGGAAGAGGCGGATTCGAGCTTCTCTACACCCGCCTCTGATTCCCCGCATCGCGTCTGAGAAGAGCACGCTTCGCGTCAGAGCGCGCTGAAAAACTCGTTGAGCCTCCGGTAGAGCGTACCGATTTTCTCTTTGAGTTCAGCCGGGCTGTTCAGCTTTTCCGCGTAATCGACGAGGAGCTCGGCGCTCGCGAGGCTCTGATTGAGCGCCTCCGTGAACGTCCTCGATGGCTGATACCAGAAATTGCCCGCGCCGTCCGAGTAGAGCCCCAAAAAGCCATACTTTCCAGACTTCCGGAATTTCGCGACATGCAGGATCATATCGAAGGATTCAGCGAGGGCCGCGAGCACCTTGCCATTGGAATCCTGCGCGTCTTCGAGCGAGAAATTCTTTTTCTGCGGCCAACTCGTCGAGAGATCCTTATCGACATCGATGAATTTGAGCGCCCTCAGCACCGTCGAGAGTTTTTCCCCGCTGAAGAGCTCTCCCTTCTTGTACTCGACACGGGCCTTGAGTCCCGCCACGAGCGTCTCATCGCTCACTCCGATGCGGGGAATGATCTTCGTAAGTTTGTGCCAATCGAGCACCACCGTTCGCTTCGAACGCTTGGACCGCTCGACAGGGAACACTTCTCCACCGAGCGTGAAAGTGTCGAGAGTTCTGGCAACCCCGCTTTCAGCGGCAGCCTCCGGTTTTTTCTTTTTCTTCGAAACTTCCGAGTCGCCTTCGGTATTCTGAGCTTGGCGGCTCGGCTGCGCGCGGCGCTTCTCTCGCTGCCCCTGCGGTTTTTGCCAGGGCGCTTCGGAAGATCCTGTCCGCCGAAGCGCGATGAGCTGTTCCGCGAGTTCTGGAGATATCTTGTACAGCTGCTGCTTCGAGAGGGGCGATACGGACATCGCGTACATTCTCGTGGTTCGGACGATTTCTCCAGCCACGATAAAATCGGCGTCCTGCCTGAACATGACCGATCCGGGATGTATCTGGATTCGCTCGGCGGTGAGCGAGCTGAAGAGCCCCCTCCCCTGCCTCGCGCAGACGAACTGGATCAGCCCGCGGCTCACCGCGCACACATAGTCGGAAATCGTCCCTCCTGAGCCGATCGGCACGCCGAGATCGGAGACGATGATCTCGAGCTGCTCCTTGATCCTCACAATCTCTCGGAGCGTTCGCTCGTCGAGGTAGTTTCTCGCGCAGAAATCGGTCTTGTCGCGCGCGGTCGAGAAGGCCTCGAAGAGGCGCAGATAAGAGGCGAAGTCGCCCATCGGATCGCGGAAACGGTGGTGGGCCGCCCTCGCCTCCATTTCCTCGCCGGGCGGCAGGATGTAGGGACTTATCGTCGAAAGGAAGGACGCCGCGATGAGGGTCTCGTGGATGACGTCGGGGTAATTCTGGATCGCCTCCACGATCATTCTCGAGAGCTTGGGGAGAAGCGGAAATTCGCACATCATCTCGCCGATCTTGGTGAGTGTGCGGTCTGGATTGAGAGAATCGAGGAGATTGAGCACATCGATTGCCCCGTGGATCGCGCTCTTGGGCGGTTTTGTGATGAAATCGAAGCGCTCGAAATCCGAGATCCCAAGTTCGGCCATCCGTAGGAGCACTTCGGAGAGGTCGGTGCGGTGAATTTCCTCGGTGGGATACAGCGGCCTCGAATCAAAATCGCTGATGGAGTAAAGGCGGTAGCAGATTCCCGGGCGCGTCCTGCCTGCCCTGCCCTTCCGCTGATTGCAGGACGCCTTTGAAATCGGCGTTTCGATGAGGCTCGCGGTGAAGGTCTTCGGATTGTAGTAGTTGATTTTCGCGAGGCCTGAGTCGACGACCACGGTAATGCCATCGATCGTCACGCTCGTTTCGGCGATATTCGTCGCGATGACCACCTTCATCTTGCCCTCGGGCGCGGGTTCGAACACGCGCTCCTGTTCATCTTTTCCCAGCCTCGAATAAAGGGGGATGCAGTACAGTTTGGGCGCCCAGCGGCTTGTCATGAGTGTCTGCAGGCACTCCTTTATTGTCTTTTCGCCAGGGAGAAAGATGAGCGCGTCTCCGGGCTCGGCTCCGGCATCCCCGTCGAGCACTCTCCCCACGATCGAGAGGATTTTATCGTAGAGCGCTTCATCCGAGGACCGGAAGTAGCCGCCTTCGGACTGCGCAGGCGCGTTTCCGCGCGGACCATCGTGGCCGCGTCCGTGTGCCCCGTCTCTGCCCGTTCTTCCGCGAGCGTTTGCGCCGCGCGCGTCCTCGGCGGATTCGGGCGCGACACGAATGGGATCGTAGACGACGCGCACTGGGAACATCGGCGCCTCGATGCGGACCACGGGGCACTCGCTGAAGTACTCGGAGAAAATCTCGGCGTTGATCGTCGCCGATGACACGATCACTCTGAACTCGCTCCTGGACTCGAGCACATTTTTGAGGAGTCCAAGGATGAAATCGATATTGAGGCTGCGCTCGTGCGCCTCGTCCACCATGATGACCGAATATTTCGAGAGATAGGGATCGAGCTTCATTTCCTGGAGAAGGATGCCATCGGTCATGATCTTGATGGCGGTCTCTCCTGTGGTGGCATCTTCGAAGCGCATCTTGTATCCCACCAGGCCAGGCACCTTGGTGTTGAGCTGCTTCGCGATAAAATCGCTCACCGAGAGCGTCGCGATGCGCCTCGGCTGCGTGATGCCGATTATGCCGTTGGAAGCGTATCCCGCCTCGTGGAGAATGATGGGCAGCTGTGTCGTTTTTCCTGAACCGGTGGGGCTCTCCACCACAATGACTTGATTGGTCTGAAGCGCTTCAAGAATTTTCGCTTTTTGTTGATAGATGGGTAAATCGTGAGGATTCATCATGCTTTCAGTGTACCGTCATGCCGCGAAATAAACCAGTATCCAGCTTTCCTCGGAGAATCCCTCTCTGCTACACTGTGCCCGTGGAGCACGACAACTTGTTTTCCGAATCCGCGCCCTTCGAGCGGCCGCTGACCATCTCGCAGATTACATCGCTCATCCGAGGCGATCTGGAGCGCAGGTTTCCGGACATCGCAGTTGAAGGCGAAATTTCAAACTGCAAGGCTGCCGCCTCGGGGCATCTGTACTTCTCGCTCAAGGATGACGAGGCGGTGCTGCAGGCTGTCATGTTCAGGCGCGATCTTCTGTCGCTGCCCTTCGCGCCGAAGGATGGCATGAAGGTGACGGCGCGCGGAGGCATCTCGGTGTATCCGGGCCGCGGCCAGTACCAGCTCATCACGCGGAGCATGAAACAGGCCGGAATCGGAGACATCCTCGCGATGCTCGAGGAGCGCAAGCGTCGGTTCGCGCGAGAAGGCCTCTTCGACGCGGAGAAAAAGAGGCCGATTCCGCGCTTTCCTCGGCGCATCGCGGTGGTGACAAGCCCTACGGGCGCGGCGGTGCGAGACGTCATCCGTGTGGCGTCGAGGCGCAACCCGGGAATCGATATCCTCGTGCTCCCCGCCCTTGTGCAGGGAGAAACGGCCGCAACCTCGATCGCGGCGAGGATCCATCAGGCAAACGCGTGGAAGCTTGCCGATGTGCTCATCGTGGGGCGCGGAGGCGGCTCGATCGAGGATTTGCTGCCTTTTTCCGATGAACTCGTCGTTCGGGCCATCGCCGCGTCGGAGATCCCGGTTATAAGCGCGGTGGGCCACGAAACCGATTGGGCGCTCTCAGACTTCGCGGCGGATCTACGCGCCCCAACACCCTCCGCGGCGGCGGAACTCGCGTGCGGCGACCGCGCCCTCGCCTATCGAGAAATTTCGCACTTCTCCGCGATCATCGCACAGAGCATGAAGCACGCGGTGGCGCGCGAACGGCAGCGCCTCGCCTCCCTCTCGCCGCGCAGCATGGAAGACCTTCTGGTGCGCCGCCACCTCGAGTTGAGCCAGCGCTTCGACACGGCGCTCGATGCGCTCATCACCCCGATGCGAGAACTTCTTGAGCGCTCGCGCGCGAGGCTCGCGATCGCGGAAAACTCCATAGAACTCTCGAACCCGCGTGAGATCATGAAGCGCGGATTCTCTGTCGTTCGTGCGCGTCCCCGGACAACCGCTGAGGCTATCGAAGAATTCAGGATCGTCCGGTCCGCTGAGGAGCTTCGCCCTGGCGCGGGCATCCGAATTTCTTTCTATCAAGGCGAAGCCGACGCGACCGTCGAGCGTATCGCGCCTTCCGACGATAGGAGCGAATATCATGAAAGACTTTGAAAAGAAGATTGCGCGCTTGGAACAGCTCGCGGAAAAAATGCGGGAACCGGACACCCCCCTCGAAAAATCATTCGTGCTGTTCGAGGAAGGTGTCGCCCTCGCGAGCGAGCTCAAGAGCGCGCTCGATGAGATGCAGGGAAAGGTGGAGATTCTCCTCAACAGCTTGGAGGACGCTGGCGCTGAAGAGGGAACTCGCCCGATCGTAAAACCGTTCGAGTCCGATGGTTCAGGGGCAGAGGGAAACCTCGCCGAGCGCTGAGCGCCGGGATTCGGGCACCCTGCGCATCGGGCGTCGCGCGGATAGGGCATGCGCTCAATTTTGCGCGCGCAGGTGAGCCTCTATTATGGGAAGCAGCGACTTGTCTGAATCGGCGAGATCGAGTTCGGCGATGAGTTCGAGGGGCATCCACGCGGCCTCGCTGTGCTCCTCCAGCGCGCCGATCGAGTCAGGCTCCAGCTCGATTTCCCAAGCAGCGAGCGCGCGGCTTTTCCCTCGGTGCACAAATACGCTCTCTCCCCAAAAATGGAGCACCTTGATAGGCGCCATGAACTCCTCATTGAACTCTCGCTCGAGGGCTCCCTCGTCTGTCTCGCCAACCTCGACTTTCCCTCCAGGGAATTCCCATCGCAGGCTCATCTCCGTGGTGTCGGCTTTGCGCCGCGCGATAAAAAAGAGCGCGCCTCTCCGGGCGATACCCGCTACCGAGCGCGCTTGCACTACATCATTCGCCGTACCGGTTCCATCCCTGAGAGCAGCGCTCATTGGCCATCCTCCGCGTCCGCACACTCAATTTTCGACGTCATGATCGCACACTCGTCGGCGAGTTCCATTGGGGTGAACCAGCCTTTTTTCACAGAGAGCCTCATCCCAGAAATGCCGTGTACCAGCACCGCGCCGACAACAGCCTTCATCGCCACGTCCGGGCTGCATTCAAAAGCTTCGGAGCCGCCCTTCTTCAGGTCTCGCAACCGCGCGCTATGGCGAGCGACGAGCCCTCCCGCGAGTCCTGCGAGCACATCGCCGGACCCGGCGATTCCCAAACCGAAGGCGCTTCCATCGTAGATGGCACAGGATCCGCTCGGCCCCGCGATGTGCGTCGTCGCGGCCCGGAGCGCGATTATCGCGCACAGGCGCGTCGCGAGTTCGCCAAGCTGGCGCACTGTCTCAGACATATTAGACGCTCCTTCGTTCTCGGCTGTCGAGATTCCCTCGATGAGGGGCAGGAGGTCTCTGAATTCGCCAGGATGCGGCGTAAGGATGAGAGGTCCGCGCTTTGATGACTGGCATTTGTCGATGAGATCGGGAGCGATTTTCGCGTAGAGGCGCAGCGCGTCCGCGTCGAGGAGGAGAGGCTTCGGAGCGTCAAGGAGCCTTTTCAGAGTCGCGCTCCTTCGAGCATCGGTACCCCATCCAGGTCCAGCGACGATCGCGTCCCAATTCTCTGGCGAAAAATCGTTTTCCTTGTAAGCTCGGACGATGGCCGCGTCCCCCACCATCGAAAGATATGCGGACAGGAGTTCCTCGTCGCAGAAGAGCGCGACATAGCCCGCGCCGGAGGACAGTGCGCCCCGGACACAGTGAAGCGCCGCGCCAGCCCCTTCGCGGCTCCCGGCGAGAATGGCTACCCTCCCTCGCTGCATCTTGTGATCCCAGGCTGAGACCTCGGGAATGTACAGTTCCATGTCCGCCGCTTCCACGAGGAAGGTTTTGGAACTCGATTTTTCCGTCCAGAGAGGGAATATCCCTCCGATGGGCAGTATTCGCCCAGCAAAAAGCCTCGCGGCCGGCATGTAGAGGGCCTCTTTCAGCGGTTCGATGCCGAGTGTCAGGTCGGCGCGCACTATGGGATATTCGAGCTGCCAGGTGTCGCTGAGGCCTGATGGAATGTCGACAGCCACAATGCGCGGGTGCACGTTTTTTCCCGCTTCACGAAGCTCCGCCGCCTCGTTGAGCGCGGCTATCGCGTGCGCAGCGCTCCCGCTTGCGGGACCGCGTGTGCCTGTTCCCAACACCGCGTCGAGCAGCACATCGTAGCGCGAGAGTTCGCGCGCGAGCGGCAGAACCTCGTGTTCGCCCGCGTCGTACAGGTGAATGGAGACTCCACAGCGCTCCGCCCTCGCGAGATTCTTCCGCGCCGATTCTTTGAGCTCTTCTTGCGCGGGAATGTATGCCGCGCAGTCTCTGAATCCCTCGATTTTCGCGCGGCGCAGCATCACGAGCGCGTCGCCCGCGTTGTCGCCCTTTCCGCATACCGTGGCAATCGAAGTGCCCAGGAAATCGCGCGCGCCGCACTCTCGGTTCACACCGCGCCGCGCCTCCGCGTTGACTGATAATTCCGCGCGTAAGGCCTCCCACAGCTTCCCCGAGGCGATTTCCATCAGCATCTCGGTGGAAAAATCGAGCAGCTGGCGGACATGCGCATCGAGCTCGAGCGACTGTCGCGATGAAAGAAGCGGACGCATCCTGGCGGACCTCCTCAGCTACTATAGACTTTCATGGATGGCGGGGACAACTCTAGCGCAGAGGAAGTCCCCAGGAATACATGCGAAGCGTCGAAGGCAGCTGACTCAAAATATAGAGCTGCCGATCGTCGCCCACCGTGTAGGCAACAAGTTCAGCACCTTTGTCCGGCGCCATGAAAGTGCGTTTGCCTATCATTTTCCCCTTTGGACTGTAGCAGTACATCTCGCCGCCAAGACCGTCCGGCGCCCATTTCACCGTTACAACGACGTACGATTTCACGGCGAGAAGCTGCTGGTCTATGCCGCTGTCGCTCACCGTGCTCTGCAGCGCGAAGGAATCGACAATTTCTCCGTTGCCCGCGTCAATCGCGATAATCCAGCTCCCGATAGGATCTATCGTCAGCGCGGTTCCCGACTGCGGATCTGATTTTTCAAAGTAATAGTTCATTTTGAGAATAAGGGAGCGTTTGCCTCCGATGAGGCTCGCGTACGCGGTTTCCATCGAAGCGATGATCCTCGCCCCTGGGCTCGATGGATATTTCTGTGCGAGCGGCGCGGGCGTCGGCAGGCTCTGATCTTGGAGGGCCAATTTGTTCAAGAAGCTTCCCGCCCGATCAAAAAAATACACTTCCAGACCCGATTCGGACATGCGGGAGACCGCGAGATCGTCATTCTCGAGCACGGTCATCGCAATCAGTCCGGAGAAGGGCGCGCTTCCCAATCCCTCCTTACCCAGCGGCTGGAGCTCGCTGCCGCTTGAATCGAAGCGCCGAATGGTTCCCGCATCCTCGACGTAGAGCATCTGCCGGGAATCGACCGCAAGCAGCGCCGGGTCGGTGAATCGCACTTGGATCGCAAAGCGGCCGAGTTCCTTGGCTGAGAAAAGGTCGTCGATTTTCATGCTCTTGAGCACCAGCGGCACGCTTCCCTTTTCGGGGTCATACCACATCGCAAGCGTCTGCCCATACGAAGAGAGTCGAAGTATCTTGCTTTCATTCCTGCTCATCAGGTACAGAATTCCCTTGTTCATCGTCAAGCCGATGTCGTTTCTCGCGGAAGCGGAGACATCGAGCGACGTATCCGATTTGCCGTAGCCGATATCGAAGAGCGTGCGCCCCTCGGATATCGTGGTGGCTCCATGACATCCGAACAGGAGTAAAACGCACGCGAATGCCGCTGTCAGAAGCGATGATTTCGTCATTGCGCGGATTATAGCATTCCTTGACCCTTTATGAGAACGAAAGTATTCTTAAGGCATGTCTGGAAACATCCTCGCAGCGCTCCTGGGATCAAAAAAAGAAAAAGATATCAAGGCGGCTCTGCCAATACTTCATAGCATCAACGCCCTGGAATCGTGGGCTCTCTCGCTCTCCGACGCCGATTTTCCCGCAACCACCATAAAGTTCAGGGAGCGGCTCGCGGCGGGTGAAACGCTCGACGATATCCTTCCCGAGGCCTTCGCGCTCGCTCGCGAGGCTGCGCGCCGCATACTCGGCGAGCGATCTTTCGACGTGCAGCTCATCGGCGGGATCTCGCTTCACCAGGGCAAGATCGTCGAGATGAAAACCGGTGAGGGGAAAACGCTTTCATCTGTCGCGGCGGTGTATCTCAACGCGCTCCCCGGAAAAGGCGTGCATGTCATCACCGTCAACGATTACCTCGCCGAACGCGATAGCCAGTGGATGGGCCAGATCTACACTTTCCTTGGCCTGACCGTAGGCTGCATCCTCTCCTCTATGGACAACGCCGCAAGAAAAATCTCATACAGCCGCGACATCACGTACGGCACCAACAATGAGTTCGGATTCGACTACCTGCGCGACAACATGGTCTGGTCGCTCGACCAGAAAGTACAGCGTGGACACGCGTTCTGCATCATCGACGAAATCGACTCCATCCTCATCGATGAGGCTCGCACGCCGCTCATCATCTCCGGCGCCGCCGACGACGACACGTTCAAGGTGAACGAGGTCAACCGCCTCGCGCTCTCCCTCTCCGAGGTGAAGAAGAACCCCGCAACCGGCGAATACCCCGACGAAACGAAGGGTGAAGAACTCGAAGGCGACTTCAAGATCGACGAAAAATCCAAGCGCGTGATGTTCACGAGCGAGGGCATGAACCATATCGAATCGCTCCTCCAGAAACGCGGGCTCATCAAAGGGAGCCTCTTCGACCCCGCGAGCTTCGAATTTGTCCACTACTTCACGCAGGCGGTCCGGTCGCAGCACCTGTTCAGCAAGGACGTCGACTATGTCGTCCAGGAGAACCAAGTTCAGATTGTCGACGAATTTACAGGACGCATTCTGCACGGGCGCCGCTACTCCGACGGCCTCCACGAGGCGATTGAAGCCAAAGAGCGTATTAAAATCGCCCGGAGGAACCGGACGCTCGCCACCATCACTTTTCAAAACTACTTTAGATTGTATGAAAAACTAGCCGGCATGACCGGAACGGCCGACACCGAGTCGGAAGAATTCAACAAGATATACAGCCTCGATGTCACCGTCATTCCTACCAACCGTCCTGTCGTGCGCATGGACGAAAACGACCTCGTCTACCTCAACGAGACGGAAAAGTTCGAAGCCATCATCAAGGAGATCAAGACGATGCACGAGAAGGGACAGCCCATTCTCGTCGGCACTGTCTCGATCGAAAAGTCTGAACTGCTCTCCTCCCTTCTCATGCGCAACGGCATCCGCCATGAAGTGCTGAACGCGAAGAACCACGCGCGCGAGGCGCTCATCATCGCGGAAGCGGGCGCGAAGGGTTCCGTGACGATCGCCACCAACATGGCAGGACGCGGAACCGATATCAAGCTGGGCGGCAATCCAGAATTCCGCGCGCGACGAAAGGCGGGCACCGAGGCGCCGGAAGACAAGTACCGCGAAGTGCTCGCGAATGAATACCAGGTTTGGATACGCGATTACGAAGAAGTGCGCAGGCTCGGGGGGCTCTGCGTTATCGGCACCGAGCGCCACGAATCGCGGCGCATCGACAATCAGCTCCGGGGCCGAAGCGGCCGTCAGGGCGACCCTGGCAGATCCGCTTTCTTCATCTCTCTCGACGATGACCTCATGCGTCTCTTCGGCGGAGAAAACTTTAAGGGACTCATGAGCAAGGCGGGCATGAAGCCCGGAGAGCCAATCTACCACCCCCTGCTCAACAAATCGATTGAAAGCGCCCAAAAAAAAGTCGAACAGCGCAACTTCGAAATTCGAAAGCACCTTCTCGAGTATGACGATGTGCTCAACAAGCAGCGCAATTTCATCTACGAGCAGCGCAACGCCATTCTAGGGGACCAGAACCTGATCGACAGGGTTAAAGAAGCTGCGCTCGAGATGCTCGAGGACCAGCTCGGGGTTCTCTCCCAGAACATCAAAGATGCTCCCTCGAAGGCCATCCCCGAATTCTGCTCGTGGCTCTTCGACACTTTTGGTCTCGATATCCCCGCCAAGACAGCAGCCGAGAACCACCAGGCTGGAACGCTTCTCGACGAGATCCAGAAATCGCTCGACGCCGATCTCGCCGCCAAGATCGAGGCTGCGGGAACCGACAGCCTCAATTTTTTCATCCGTTTCTCGTATTTGCAGGATATCGACGAAAAATGGCTCGATCACCTGGAGTCCATGGAAGCCCTTAGAGAGGCGGTCTACCTGAGAAGCTACGCCCAGAAAAATCCTCTCCTCGAGTACAAACTAGAGGGCTCCGACATATTCGAATCGCTCATACTCTCCATCCGGCACAATATCGCCTCGAAAGTCTACCGCGTGCGCATCAAGGAGAACGCGCAGACGCAGGAATCGAGCGCGCCGCGTCCCCCGAGAATCGAAAGCGCGCAAACAAGCCACCAGAGTGTGGGATCATTCGCGGGTGAGTCGGAGGCGCCGCAGGAATCCGCGATCGCCGCGGCATCAGCACCGGCATCTGCCACCGTCGTCCGTCAAGGTCAAAAGATCGGACGCAACGATCCCTGTCCCTGCGGCTCTGGCAAGAAATATAAATACTGCCACGGCAGATGATGAGGTGATGGCGCTGGCCTCTCGCGGCCGCCGCGTTACAACGGAGTAAGCCCAGTGTCGCTCAATTGCGAAGAAATCGATCTCATTCTCAAGGAATTCCCTCTCGAGGGGTTCAAGATACAGAATGTCTTTCAGCCTTCCTACGATTCCATCGTCCTCGAGCTCTATGGACACGGAGCGCTCCACCACTACTTCATCTCCACCGCGCACAACGCGTGCAGACTCCACCCGCTAAGCTCGCCTCCTCCAAAGAACGAGCGCCCTCTCCGCTTCATGGAATTGCTTCGCTCGAGAATCCGCGGAGGCACCATTCTCTCCACGTCACAAATTTCCAAAGACCGCATCGTCAAGCTCGATGTGGTCCGATCGAGTGAAGACGGCTCGCCCGCCGTGCTTCATCTGTACGCCCGTCTATGGAGCGGCGCGGGAAATGTGCTGCTCGTTTCGGATGAAGGAACCATCGTCGACGCGCTACGCCGTCTGCCCTCTCGGGGCGAAACATCGGGCGCGACGTTCTCGTTTCCCCAAGCTCGCGCACCCGGCCTTCCGCAAAAACAGTATGAAGTGCGCGATATCGAGGGCGAAGGCGCATTCTGGCAAAAGATCGAACGCCTGTATGGACAGTCGAGCGGCCATCTCTCGCGCGAAGCCCTCCTCAAGAGCGCGCGCGAATCCTACGAGCGGAAAAAGTCCGCGCTCGAAGTGCGCCTCTCGCAGCTCGCCTTGAAAGAGAATGAGTACGGCCAGGCTGAGCGCTTTCGTCAGATTGGCGATGTGCTCCTCTCAGGCTATGTCCCCGAACTCCAAGCGAAGAAAGCCTTCGCGCGCGCCTTCGATTTCTACGAGAACAGAGAAATTCTTGTCGAAATCGATGCTGGCGCCACGGTTGCTCAGAATTCCGCGACTTACTATGAGAAATACCGCAAGGCGAAGGCCGGCATCGACGAAAACCGGACCGAACTCGCTCGCGCGAAAGCGTCGCTCGCCCAGCTTTCCGCGTGGTTCGCCGGGGTTGAGGCCTCGCAGGATCCTCTCGCGATAGCCAAGGAACTCCGCGTAGGCGGTGCCGCGCGCGCGAAAGCGAAACCAAAATTCCCCTTCCAGAATCTCGAGTATCGAGGATGGACCATCTTCGTTGGCCGTTCCGGCAAAGAGAATGACGAAATCCTTCGCCACTACGCGAAGGGATTCGACCTTTGGCTGCACGCGCGAGATTATTCGGGCGCCTATGTCTTCGTGAAGGCGCAGAAAAACAAATCGATTCCTCCCAAAGTGCTGCAGGCCGCCGCGCGGCTTGCGATTTACTATTCAAAAGCGAGAAAGAATCTCGGTGGAGACCTCCACACCACGTTCGCGAAAAACCTGAGACGAGTGAAGGGCGGTCCCGTGGGGATGGTAATTCCATATCTCGAGAAAAATTTATATACTACCTTCACCGAGGCCCAAATCAGGGAAATCTTTGAATCCGCCGGAGCCGAGGAGGAGGAAACCAAGATATGAAGCGATACGCACTCTCATTCGCCGCGATGCTTCTCGCGTTCTCGGTGCTTTCGGCCGGGGCCGCTCCTCAGGAAAATGCCACGATTTCGATGCTGAAGGGTCCGTCAGGTTTGAGCGGCGCCTGGATGATGTACGAGCTCTCGCGCACGAGCCCCCAGGATTTTTCATTCCTTCCCGTGGCAAGCGCTGATATGGTGGTCGCGAAGCTTCTGAGCGGCGAAATTGACGCGGGAGTGCTGCCGGTCAATGTCGCGGCAAAACTCTACAACGCGGGCGCGCCCATTCGAGCGCTCGCGGTCGTTGGCGACGGCATGATCAAATTCCTCACCAGCGACGCTTCGATCCAATCGATCGAATCGCTGAGAGGCAAAACTGTCTATATCGCGGGTCAGAAAGCGACTCCCGACTACGTATTCCAGTTTCTCTGCGCCCAGAAGGGCCTCATCTCAGGCAAGGACTACACCGCGGTGTACAACCTGAGCTATCCGGAAATCGCCGCGGGTCTTGCGGCGGGCAAAATCGCCTCCGCAGTGCTCCCTGAGCCGTTCTCAGCCCAGGCGCTCCTCAAAAACCCCTCGCTTCGCGCTCCCTTCGACATCACGCAGGCATGGCGCGCATCGACAGGCCAAGTGAACTTCCCCATGTCGCTCTTTGTGGCGCGCGACGAGTTGATTCAATCTTCGCCAGGCAAAATCACTATCCTGATGGATTCGTACCGCGCCTCAATCCAGAAGGCGGTCAACGATCCGGCGGGAACAGGCATGCTGGCGGAGAAACTCGATCTTGGCGTTTCGGCGCAGGCTGCCGCGCTGTCGATTCCCGTGTCGAATTTTGTATTTCAGGACGCGCAGAGCGCGCGGTCGAGCATCGAGGCGCTCCTCAAGGTATTCATGCGCTTCGACCCCGTGAGCATCGGTGGCGTGATGCCGGACCAGGCATTCTACTATGCGACGCGGAATCAGTGATCCGATACGGTATTCCATGCTCTGGCGAAGCCTCGGCATCGCCATATTCCTCATCACCTGGGAAGTCGCCTCGCTCGTCGTGGCTAGCAAGCTGATACTGCCGGGACCGATTCCGGTGCTTCAGGCCTTCCTCGACATGTGCCAAAAACTGCCATTCTGGCTGTCGGTGGGTGGATCGTTCCTGCGCGTGCTCGAAGCGTTCTTGCTCAGCGTGGTTCTGGGCATTCTGACGGGTTCGTTGAGCGGAATGCTCCCCAGGTTCAGGGCTGCCCTCTCGCCGGTCATGACGGGGATCCGCGCGACTCCGGTGCTTGCCCTCATTCTGCTCGCGATGTTCTGGTTCCCCTCTTCGCAGGTTCCTGTGTTCAGCGCGGTGCTCATGGCCTTCCCCATCATGCACACAGGGGCTGAAATTGGCGTTCAGGCCACCGATGAGAAGCTCTTGCAGATGTCCAAGCTCTATGCTGTTCCCTTTTCCACCATCGTCTGGAAACTCAGAATTCCCTCCGCGATGCCACACCTCCTCTCCGGCGCGAAGAACACTCTCGGAATTTCATGGAAGGTCATTGTGGCCGGCGAGGTGTTGAGCCAGCCGCGCTTCGCGCTTGGGACTGGAATGCAGGAGGCTCGGCTTTCGCTTGAAACCCCGAGCGTGTTCGCCTGGGCGCTCATGACGATCGCGCTCTGCGGGCTGACCGAGTACCTCTTCGGAATTCTCATACGCAGACCTGTCCGCGCGCTGCCGCCATCGGCAAAGCGTCCTCTCGCCGCCAGGAGCGCGTCATGAGCTATGCGGTGCGCGATCTCGCTAAGAGCTTCGGCTCGCTCCAGGTGCTCGAACACATCGATTTTTCATTCCAGGAATCTTCGATTATCGCCATTCTCGGACCGAGCGGCTGCGGGAAAACCACTATCCTCAACCTTGTGTCGGGTATCGTGGAGCTAGATTCCGGCACGCTCGAGGGCTTCGCGGGAAAACGCTTCTCATACTGTTTTCAGGAACCTCGGCTCCTCGATTGGCTCACCGTGGAAGAAAACATGCGCTACGCGCTCGCCTCGCGCCTGCGCATCGAACCCGAAAAGGCGGCAACCCTGTCGAGAATCGATCGATTTCTCGAGGAAGCGGGGCTCGCGGAGTTCGCGTCGTACATGCCGCGCGAACTCTCAGGCGGAATGCGGAAGCGGCTCGCGCTGGCGAGGGCCTTCGCGAGTCCTTCTGACCTACTCCTTCTCGACGAGGCATTCTCCGAGGTCGACCTAAAACAGCGCATGGACCTTATGCGCACCTTTCTCGGACTTTGGTCGGACGAAAAACCGACAACCATCATCGTGACGCACGACATTCACGACGCGCTCTATCTCGCGCACAGAATCTTCGTGATGAGTCAGCGCCCCTCCCGAATCGTAGGTTCCCTCGCGATCGACATTCCTCACGAGGAGAGGTTTTTCTCTTCAGATGCGATGGCGAGGCACGAGATGGAGCTTTACCGGCTCCTCGGATTCACTCGGCAGGAATGAAGCCGAGAACGTTAGAGGACGGTGTGTCGTTCAGGTTGTGCGCCGTCCCCTGGGCAATGCGGCTCGCGCGCAGGCGTCCACGAGGGCGGCAGGGTTGAAGGGCTTGTGCAGCACTTCTATGTCTGAAAACCTTTCCGCCGCTGCGCCCGGTTCGTAGCCCGTCATGAAGAGGCAGCGATCGATGCGCGATTCGCGCTGCACCTGCTCCCAGAGTTCCATTCCTGTCATTTTCGGCAGCACGATATCGCTCAGCAGCAGGTCGAACTTCTCGGCGGCGCATGCAGAAAGCGCCTCGAAGCCGCGCTCCGCCAGCCTCACTTCCGCTCCGGCTCTGCGCAGCACTTTTCCGCAGGTTTCCAAGACGGACGGATCATCGTCCACCACAAGGATCCGTGCACCCATGAGCGGCGCACTCTCAGAATGGTCTTTGAGCTCCCTTGCTGTGGATCGAACCGCAGTCAATTCAGATGCGCCGCTCTCTCCTTGTATCGGAAACTCGAGATGGAAGGTAGTGCCCTTTCCTACCTCGCTCTCCACGCTCAGGTGCCCGCCGTTCATCTCGGCGAGCGATTTTACGATCGAGAGGCCCAAACCTGTGCCTTTGCCCGCTTCCTTAGTCGTGAAAAATGGTTCAAATATGCGTTCGCGAACGCTCTCCTCGATACCGCAGCCATTGTCGCTCACACTGATTCTTGCGCGCGAAGGGCTGCGTGCCGCTGCACGCCGATCTCTACTGCTGGAATGCCCCGCAAGGGCAGCCAGCGAAATTTCAATACGCGGATCGTCCGAGTGCGCGAGCGCGTCTCTGGCATTGACCACGAGGTTGAGGAGCACCTGGTCGAGATGCGCGACATCGACGACGACGAAGACGGGCTCCCCTATGAGCGCGAGGGTGAGCGCGATGTTTTCCGGGATGAGGCGCTTCAGCATCTTCATGCTGTCCGCGAGGACTTCGCGAAGATCTACAATTTTGGGCTCGAAGGACTTCTTCCTCGAAAATCCCAGAAGCTGCTTGGTGAGCGCTGAGGTCTTCTGAATCGCCTTCTCTATCCCCTCGATGTCCTCACGTGCGCTCGAGTTCTCGGGGATATCGAGTTTCATAATCTCAAGGTTTCCTGTCATTGAGGTGAGAAAATTGTTGAGGTCGTGGGCCACGCCGCTCGTTATCCTGCCAATTTCCTCCTGTTTTTGGGACTGGAACAGTTCCTCGCGCGTTCGCTTCAGCTCGGTGATATCGACCATCTCGAGCGCCACCTGGAGCTTCTCTAAAGACTGAGCAAGGAGCGACACGCTGCAGATGACATCCCTCGGTCCCGCCCCAAAATTGTTCGTCTGCAGCTCGAGCTGGAGAATTTCACCCCTCCGCACGCGCTCGAGCGCCTGTCCCCAGTCGAAATCGCTCGCAAACAGACCTCTGACGTCGCCCAGCTTCGCCGAGGGGACGCTCCGTTCGAATACGCTGTTTCTTTCCTGAATCAGCCCATCGCCGTCGACGACGCACCGGGCCGAGAGGCTGTACTGGAAAAGATTTCGATACCTTCGCTCGCTTGTCCGCAGTTGCTCTTCCATGCGCGCGCGATAGAGCGCCGACTCCACTACCGCGAGCAGCTCCTGAGATGAAAATGGTTTCACGAGGAATCCCAGCGGTTCCGCTTCGCGGAGCTTGGGCAGAGATTTGGAAACGGTATGGTCGCTGAAAATGAGACAGCGAACGCCGTGCGTCCGACGCATCTCGATCGCGGTCTCAATCTCTCGCTGCTGGTCATCGCCGATATCAATGATGAGGAGGCTGTGGCTCGATGGCCGCACTCGCCGGAGCGCTTCTTCTGTAGACCGGAAAATTTCAGTGGTGGCGAGCTTCGCATGCTCAACAGTTGTGGCAATATCGAGGGCGATGATGCCATCCGGTTCTAGAATCGCGATCGTCTGCATGCCTCTGCCTTGCGCGCATCAACTCATGCGCGGCTCACGTTGATTAAATGATTGTAGCACTGTCCGTTGAAAATTCCAGGTGTATGGTTCGCTCGAAATATCCGCTTGAGCGCGATTTCGCTGAAAGTTCGAGGATGATCGTTGCCGCCTTTCGATCGATCTGAAATTTGCTCACCTTGATGGAATCGTTTTCGCTGAGTCCGATTTCATCCGCCGCTTCCGCCGGGCAAGTCCATTGCACGGTGTAGAGGCCCCCCACCCTGCTTGAGTCTTCGAGCTGGAGCAGGCGCGCGCCCATCAATCCTTCGAGAATGGTGTTTCTCTGAATTGTATCCCAGGGGTGGATCAGTGATGCGCCGTCGGCCGCGCGCAGAGGCCTTATCCTTCGTATAGGCCCGAAATTCCGCTGCGCCTCGATGAGACAGAGCGCTCCTTCCGGCACGGCTGAGAGCTGGAGCTGAATGGAGGCGATGTCTTTCGAAGCAACGCCATTCACTGCCGCAAGCACATCTCCCGCTCGAAACGCGGAGAGGTCGGGGTCAAGGTCCGCGAGCACGAAGGGATTCTGGCCGCTTCCCTTGCCGAGCATGAGTCCGAGCCGTTCGTGTCGTGTCTCTTTGCCATTGAAAAGGCCGGGGAGCGATGCGACAAGCCACTGCACGGGGAGGGCAAAGTTAATGTTTTGAAATGAAGGAAGCCCCGCAAACACCATGCCCACCAAGGTCCCATTGGCCGAGAAGAGCGGGCTCCCGGAGTTTCCCTGGTTCACGGGCACATCAATCTGCGCCGCTTCGCCGTAGCTTATGATTTTTCTGTTCAACGAGCTCACCACGCCCGCGGTGACGCTGTTTTCAAGCCCGACGGGAGAGCCGACCGCGAAAATCCGGTCGCCTGCCTGAAACTTGATGTTCGAGGGGAGGAAAATCGTGTCTTTGGCCACCTCCTCGGATTGAAGGAGGGCCAGATCCATCTCTTTGTCCCAGCCAAGCACCTTCGCTGGCACTTTGATCTGAGGATTCTCAGAAGGGCGAATGCTCATCCGAGAGTAGCCCTTGTAGGTCGGGTCGACTTCGCTCTGAATCACGTGGTAATTGGTGAGGTAAAGGCCCTTGTCGATCTGGAACGCCGTTCCCAGAACGCGATCTGGCACGCTGTACCCGGACTGTATCTTGAAACCTCGATCGACGTAGACCGTGGCCACACTCGATACGGCCTGGGCGAGCCATTTCTCGCTCGGCGTCGAGCCCGGCGCGGCGCTGTCGTTTTCTCCGCGAGCCAGCGAGGAGAACCACTGTTGCGCGTCCTTGTCTCCGCTGTCGCTCGCTCTCGAAGCCCAGCGTGAGTAATACTCGGCGGGATCTTGCGGCGTGAGGAGTCCGGTCGCGAACGTGTCGAAAGCCTGGTCGCGCTTCGCAGACGAGAGCGCGGGATCGGTGAGCAAGGCCATGGAGAGTTTCGCCTTTCCTGCCACGTACCCTCGCTCGCTGAACACCTTCTCAGCCCCGATGAAGGCGAGCTGAAGCTTCATTTCCTTTGAGCCGATCGCGGTGTAGTCCGTCGGCAAAAGGACTTTCAGCTCGCTGTACGGCGCGCAGTACTGGAGAATCGAACTCACCGAACAGGAAAGACGTACAGCGACGTCTACATTTTTGGCAAGAAGCGCGTCCTTGAACGACGTCCCAATGTTCTGCAAAGCGCGCTGGAAGAGCGTGAAGGCCTCTTCGCCGAGCACATTCTTCTGAAAGGGCTGTCCCTGCTCTCTCTGCTCTTCGAAGAGATTCGCGAGCGATGCGATGGCGCGCTCCGGGTCCTGCTGGACGAGCGGCTCAATTTTTGCCCGCATCGTTTCGGGCGCGGAGGCAGCCGAATCCGTCGCCTTAGGGGGAATCGAAGAACATCCCCACAGCATAGAAGCGATCAGGAGCGCGGAAGAAAATACCACTCTATGAAAAAGCTTCATTTTGACTGTCCGCACCCGCCTAAGCTTCACTCCAGCGCGACGTTCCCGTCGAGGACACCCTGCGCGGCAGCATCGTCCCTGTACTTGCCATCGGGCAGGCTGAGCAGCTCGCGCACGTCCCTGTCTTCGAGCGTTTCGATCTGCATGAGCCTGTCCGCGAGCTTCAGGAGACGATCTTTCTCTCGCGTGAGTATGCCCATGGCCTTTTCGAGCGCCGAGCCGAGGATTCCCTGAATGGCGCCGTCGATCTTCTGCGCGGTCTGTTCCGAGTACTCCTTGTGCTGGGCAATCTCTCTGCCGAGGAAGATGGGCTCCTCCTCTTCGCCGAGCGAAATTGGTCCTATCCCCTCGGCCATTCCCCACTCGCGGACCATTTTGCGCGCGATCTCGGTCGCCTGCTTGATATCCTGCGCGGTGCCGGTCGTCGTCTGTCCATAGACGATCTTTTCCGCGGCGTACCCGCCGTAGGAGATCACGATTCTATCGTAGAGCCACCCGTAGGTGCGGGAATATGTGTCTTTATCCGGAAGCGAGAGGGCGAGCCCAAGCGCCCGTCCGCGCGGCACGATGGTGACTTTGTGCAGCGAGTCTGAGTTTGGAAGGAAATAGTGAAGGAGCGCGTGTCCAGACTCGTGCACCGCAGTTGCCCGCTTCTCCTCTTCGGCGATGACCATGCTCTTGCGGGCCACGCCCATGAGAATCTTGTCGCGGGCATCCTCGAAGTCGTCCATCTCCACGATCTCTTTGTTCTTGCGGATCGCGAAGAGCGCCGCTTCATTGACCATATTCGCCAGGTCAGCGCCAGAGGTCCCCGGGGTGGCTCGCGCGAGCTTATCGACATCGACCGACCCGGAAACCGGTATCTTGCCCATGTGAATCTTGATGATTTCTTCGCGTTCCTGAACGTCGGGCATCGCGACCACCACCTGCCTGTCGAATCGGCCCGGCCTCAGCAGAGCTGGATCGAGGACATCGGGACGATTGGTTGCGGCGAGCACGATAACGCCATCCTTCGTATCGAAACCATCCATCTCGACGAGCATCTGGTTCAGCGTCTGCTCTCGCTCGTCGTGACCGCCGCCGAGGCCAGAGCCCCGCGTGCGCCCCACGGCGTCCAGCTCATCGATGAAGATGATGCACGGCGAGTGCTTTCTTCCCTGTTCAAAGAGATCGCGGACTCTGCTCGCGCCGACGCCAACAAACATCTCCACAAAATCGGATCCCGACATGTGGAAGAATGGCACATTGGCCTCGCCGGCAGTAGCTTTCGCGATGAGGGTCTTGCCGGTGCCAGGCATTCCCACGAGGAGCACACCCTTGGGGATTTTCGCGCCCATCTTGACGAATTTTTTCGGATTCTTGAGATAGTCGACCACTTCCAAGAGCTCGTATTTGGCTTCTTTCTGCCCAGCGACATCGTTGAAGGTGACCTTCTTGCCGCTATCGTTGTACAGCTTGGCCCGACTCTTGCCGAAGCTGAAGGCTTTGTTGTTGCCCTGCATCTGCCGCATCATGATCCAGATGAAGATGAAGCCAAAAATCCAGGGTGTGAGTTCGAAGAGCACTTGGAGGAGGCTGGTGCCGCTTATGGCCCCAGAGACGCTCACGCCCTTGCTCTGCAATTTGTTCATGAGCTCGGCGTCGAAGTAGGGAATCTGCGTGGTGAAGGACATTTCCTGGCCGCTCTTTCCCTTCAGAGAGCCATCGATCGTCTTCTGGTCGACAATTCGGACTGTGTTTACTTCACCGAGATCCAGATATGAGAGAAAAGAAGAGTATGGAATCTCGCGAGAGTTTTCCTTCTGCCCAAAGAACATGTAGGCGCTAAACAAGACAATGAGCGAAAAGAGCACCGCGAGCGCGGCTTTATTTCCTCTGGGCGGCGAGGGCAGCTCAGGTCGATTATCATTCCGGTTATCATTCTGCTCAGACATTGATGGACTGATCTCCTTTCATTGAAAGAAAAATATACACTATTTGGACGCTTTCGCCCAGCGAGGGCTCCCGAAACGCGTCGAGCCCGCTCGCGCTCGATCCAAGCGCGGAGGGGAGAACCGCGGCAACGCCTTCCGCATCCTCGATCACGGGCACCGCGCCGCGGAGCGATCGAGGCAGTTCTGCCATCTTGATCATCGATTCCAGGTTTTTTTTGCCATGAGCGCCGTTCAGGGCATTGCCAGGCTTCACGCTTCTGATAACAAACGGGAATGAGACAGGTATCCTAAATTCGCGCCCTTCGCGATCCGCGACGCCATGGCGGAGTGAATCCCGGTCGGATTCACGCGCGACACGCACGCTGAAGGGTCCGCATTCGTACTCGCCGAACGAAGGCACCTTTAAATAGTAGATTTTTTCGGGATGCGCGGCGGCCAGAGCGGCCAGCGTACGCTTCTCTGGAGAAGACGAGTATCGCGTTTGCCCTTGCGCCACGAGGATATCGCCCGTGAGCGCGAAGCCGATGCCGGAGGCTTCGATTTTTTTTGCGCCTTGTTCGATTCCCTCCGCGAGGTGCCGAAGCCCTCTCGAGCGCATCGGTCGAGCTCTTGCCGCCGACTCCGCGAATTGCCTCAAAATTTCGAGGCGCAGCGCCAGAGGCTGCCTCTGGAACCCGTTGAGATCGAGCGCGCGCGCGCCGTTCACATCGCGCTCGATCTCCGCGCGAATCTCCTGAGCTCGATTTCTAAGCGACTCGCTGAGATCTTCGATCTGCGCCTGGTAGCGCGCGAAGGCCGCACGCCAAGACGAAAACTGCGAGTCGAGCACCGGCATGAGATTTTTCCGGACTCTATTTCGAAGGTACATTTCCTCGTCATTGGTCGAGTCTTCTGACCACGCGAAGCCAATACGCTCGGCGTAGAGGGCAAGTTCATGTTTCGGAATGTTGAGAAAAGGCCTGAGGATCAGCACCTTGGGGTTGACCGAGAGTTCCCTGGTTTGGCGCATGCCTGCGAGAGCGCTCAGGCTCCCTCCGTGCACGAGCCGCATAAGCATCGTCTCGAGCTGGTCATCGAGGTGGTGCGCGACAAGAATCGCCGAAAGCCCGTGCGTTTTCGCGACCTGCGCGAACGCGCGGTACCTGAATCTACGGGCTGCGGCCTCGATGCCGCATTTTTTCTCGCGCGCGTAATTCTCGATCGCTCCGCGCGGCACCGTCACGACGCTGAGCGCGACGCCCCGTTCCCCGCACGCGCGTCGAACGAGCGCAAGCTCAGTGTCGAGCTCGATTTCCGGTCGCAGATTGTGGCACACGTGGATAGCCCGCGCTTCGCCGGGCTTCGCGATCCGCGCGACCACATCGAGGAGGACGCTTGAATCGAGGCCGCCTGAGAACGCGACCCCTACCGGCATCGAGATATCCTCAATGACGCTGCGCACGGAGGACAAGAGCTCGCGCTTCACACTCTCCATTGGTGTTCCCCCGCGCCATCGCGACGCGGAACAGTTCGTGGCATATAAAAAAACCAGCCTCTCAGGCAGAGAGGCTGGAGCATTGCTGGTAAAAATCGACAGCTCGTGGCGCCAATTATTTTTGCGCAGCCTCAGTCGCGCCCTCAGGCGCAGCCTGTGCGGGAGTCGCCGCTGTTTCCGCGGTTGCCTCGGCAGGTGCTGCCGCCTCAACTTCGGCGCGTGCAAACTTGATGATGGCGATGACAGTCTCAGGGTTCGTGAGCAGCCTCACGCCCTCAGGGATGGCGATATCGCGCAAGTGGAGCGCGTGGTTCGGCTCAAGGTCAGTGATATCAACTTCGATCTTCTCAGGAAGATTCTCAGCCTGGCACTCAACTTCGATATCGTGGATCGCGTGCTCAAGGATTCCGCCTTCGCGCACACCCTTCGCAATACCATTCAGATGGAGAGGCACTTTGACGTGCATCTTCTGGCCGCGTCCAACGAGATTGAAATCGATATGGATGATCTCTCCCGAAAGATTTGCCCGCTGAACCTCTTTCATGAGGGCCGAATATTTCTTGCCATCAAGGTTCACATCGATGATCATGCTCTCGGTGAGATGCTTCGCGGTTGTTGAGAATGCCTCGCTCTCGAGGAAAATCGACATCGGCTCGGCTTCTTTGCCGTAAAGCTGCGCGGGAACCTTTCCGCTTTTGCGTGCCTGATTGAGCTCTCCCTTCGTCATCTTTCCACGGGGAGAAGCTTTCAGCTCGATATGTTCCATATCAATTACTCCTTCAGAAATTTACATCTACCTGGGACGGCAGGATTCGAACCTGCGCATGCCGGAACCAAAATCCGGAGGCTTACCGCTTGCCTACGTCCCAATTACGGATGAATGTCCTGCACTATATTCGGAAATTTAAAAAATGTGAAGATCAATCAAACTCAGGTACGGTGGTATCACTCGGCGTGTCAGACTCGTACGCGGCAAGAATCTTCTCTTGCAGCTTGGATCGGAAGTCAGGGCATATTGGATGTGCGATATCCTTGTACTCTCCAGTCTTGGTCCGCCTGCTCGGCATCGCAATAAACATACCGCTCTTGCCTTCGATGATTTTCACGTTGTGCACCACAAAACACTCATCGAAAGTTACAGTCACGTACGCTTTGAGTTTACCTTCAGAGCTTACTTTCCGGATACGGATGTCAGTCACTTCCATAGCAAGGACGCTCCTTGTCTGAACGTGTATCTTCGCTGCAGCCTTGAATATAACTTACCTTTATGCTTCGCGCAAGCGGTTGTGTCGCAAATATTCTTGTGGTAGGGAGTAAACCGCGTTTTGCTTTCCCCCGAAGGAGCTCCTTGAATTTTTTCGCGGCCTCGACGGCGCGCTCTTTCGAAGGGAATATCCCATAGAAACAGGAGCCTGAGCCCGTCATCGAAACAAAATCCGCGCCACACTCCATCATGATCTCGAAGAGCGAGGCGTATTCCGGATGCGCCCTTCGCAGCGCGTGTTCGAAATCGTTTTGAAATGTCCATGAGGCTGCCGGCAGCGAGTACTCATCGACGAGGACTGCCGTGGGCTGTGCGAGGCAACGCTCTTCGCCAAGCTTTCGGGCACTGTGCGGGGCGCGGAGTTCGCCCGCGTTCCGAAGCGCGTCGAGCTCGGCGTAGGCCTGAGGCGTCTTTGAATCCCAGGACGGCTTTACGACAATGAGGCCAAAATCTACCCTCGGCTCGATTGGCTCCACCAGCTCTCCTCGGCCACGGACTACCGCCGCTCCCCCGTAGATGAAGAACGGCACGTCCGATGCGACGCTGGCTGCGATGTTCGCGAGCTCCGCGCGCGGCAATTTCGCGTCGAAGAGCCTATCGAGCCCGAGTATCGCCGCCGCCGCGTCAGCCCCCGCTCCGCCAAGCCCCGCGCCAGACGGGATCTTCTTTGCCACACGCGCCTCGATTCCCGTATTGGCCGGGCAGTCGCCCCATACCCGCTGAAATGCGACTATGGCCTGATGGACGCTCGACTGTTCCGCGGGGCAGCCAAGGTCGCCGTGAATGACCACTCCTGGCTCTTCGACGAGGCTGAGGGTGATCCGATCGGCGATATCGACATTTTGAAAAATGCCCTCGATGTCGTGGTAACCCGAAGCTTGTTTGCCGAATACGGTCAATCCAATATTTATCTTGGCAAAAGCCAACATTTCTATCGTTCGCATTTCCTTGAATTATAGTGAAACACCTTGTGTGCCAAAAGTCCCGCCTTCGATGCGTTTCTCAATTTTTTTCCTTGACAGATTTTCGTTTGCCCGATAGATTTTGCCATGCCTCTGTATTGACGCGCTCGATGATTCTCGTAATATTACACTTGCTTCACTACAGAGAGACCATGGGAGGGAGGAGCGCATCATGAACTACAAGACCGCTATGACCGCCGATCCGAAGGAAGAATTTGAACTGATCACCACTACCAGCGGTGATTCAGCCGATACAATATATTCTCTTCGTCCAACCGTTCGATTTGATGGCGCGTACGATGACGAGTTCGATTACGACGGGGAAGATGAGTTTGAAGACGACGAAGACCTCGAGGATGATGACGATTTCGAAGACGATGAAGACTTCGAGGATGACGAGGATCTCGACGAAGATTTCGAAGAGGACGATGATTTCGAGGATGAAGATCTCGAAGATGAAGATTTCGAGGATGATGATTTTGATTATGACGACGACACCGACGAGTGAAAGCTCGAACGCATAAAGAAAAGGCGCAGCTTTTCCGCTGCGCCTTTTTTATTACCTCGGTGAAGGGCTCGATTTACGGTTGTGGGGCGGTCACAGAGAAACGCGGCGCGTTGAACCAGAGCGATTCCAGATCGTAGAACACGCGGGCCTCTTCGCTCATGATATGGATCACCACATTCCCTTCGTCCATGAGAAGCCAGCGCTGATCGTCGGCGATTGCCGGCCTGCTGAGCAGGGATTCGCCGTTCGAGCTGAGAAACTCTTCAATATGCCGCTCAAGGCCTCTCATGTGAACCGAACTCGTGCTCGTCGCGATGACGAAGTAGTCCGCCCATCCCGCTGTCTCGGCGATATCCATCACGAGAACATCGCGCGCATTGTGGCTCGCGAGAATTTCCGCGGCCTGATACGCGAATGCTTTACTGTCCAACGCAGTACCTCCCATTGAAATCCTTTCCTAAGATGACGGTGATATTGGCCTTTCGCAGCCCCGGCAAGGAGGCCGCGTCTCCGAAGTTCTTGCAGCTTATCGCGCCGGCAACCTGCTGGAAGGCGCCTTTATCTCCGTCGTTGTCATACATTATGGTTTTTTCATAATCGAATGAAGGGGCGTTCCCCACGGAAACCACCTTGTAGCCATAGCTCTCGAAGAGCGTCGCCGCAGTGTTCGCGAGCCCCTTTTCACCTGAGCCATTGAGCACCTCGATCGTGACCACCGCTTTCTGCATGGTGCCAGAGTCGTCGGTGCCAAGAGCCTTCGCGGTCTGATTCACGACATCGCGCGCGAGTTCGCCATCGTAATAGGGGAATAGCAGCTTTCGGTCTTCGAAGGTCCTGAAGGACCCTGAAATGAACTGCGTGATGATCATGTCGACATCGATTTCCGCGAAATGCCTGAAAAGCTCCTCGCGCGTTCCCGGACTGAAATCGCTGCGGGGCTGCGACGCGATGAGCTTGAACCCGTGGCTCTTGCCCAAGGTGTCTGCCTGCTGGGCGAGTTGGCTCAGCATGCTGATCAGCAATTTCTGTTTTCTGTTGATCTCTTCAGTGTAGTTGTCGGCCGAAAGCGCGTACCGCAGATATTGATTGGCCTTATCGCCATCGAGCACCACTGAACCGCCCGGGAGCGAAACGCCCTTCGCGGTCTCATCGCCCAAGACCGGATCGGGAATAAAGATCTGGACTCCGCCGAGGAGGTCGATCGTCTTCGCGAGCGATGCTTCATCGTACACGAGCCAGCCGTTGATGGGAAATTTCAGATAGTCGCCAATTTCCTTCACGAACCTCGAAGGGTTATTCCTGTCGTACACAGAATCGATGCTGCTCATCTTGTCCGCGCTCTTGAGTATGATGCCCATGGATGGCGGAATGTCCATGATGGCGGCCTTGCGCCTCGACGGATACCAGATGAGAAGCTGGTTCGACACGGGCTTCTTATCCTTCTCGAATACGATGAGGATGCCCATGGCCTCATCCTTGCGTATCACGGCGGAGACGATTCCCCGCTGAGTGAGGCGCAGAATGAAGAATCCGCCGATCAGCGCGACAGCGAGGATTATCGCCAGAGGAACAGCGCTCCGTTTGAGGATGCCCGTTTTAAAGGTGATCATTTTGCCAACATCCTGTGGTACAGTTCTTGCGTAAATGGTGCCAGAGCCTTGCCTGAATCCGAAAACCAGCGCACGACGCAGTCGACAGTATACGCGAAGAGATGGTCGAGATCGAGGCTCCTGAGCTTTTCTTCGGCATCCTGAGGGCGCGACCTGCGCGGCTCGAGCTTGTCCGAGATATAGACCACTTTGGCACAGTCGGACATCTGTTCATCCGCGATGCTGTGGAGGGCCACGGATTCGAGAATCATTCTGTCGCGCACGCCGAAATCCCGATAGAGGGTGCAGGCCGCGGCAGGCCCGTGAATCATCTTTCCTCTAAAATCATGGTCCGCGAAGAGCGCCTTCATGGATGCGTGATTCTCGAGAAAACCGATCGCGTCCCGCTCCCGCGCGACGAGTGCCTCCTGCGCTTCGAGGCTCAATTCGCGGCACATGTCGTGCGCGAGGCCCGCCGCATAGCAGGCGCGCTCATCGAGAGAAAAGCGGCG
>Ga0172369_10001382_pt1 | contig 34976 bp, 30 predicted proteins | sample LakKiv25m_FD_114539 | JGI IMG/M metagenome (GOLD analysis project Ga0172369, IMG submission 114539) | Freshwater microbial communities from Kabuno Bay, South-Kivu, Congo - kab_022012_11.25m | ecosystem: Environmental > Aquatic > Freshwater > Lake | place: Democratic Republic of the Congo... | reverse complement strand
AAGATGCAGATTGAACTTCTCAGGGTGCTCGAAACCCACAGTTTCATCCGCGTGGGCGGCAACAAGGAGATCAGTTCCGATTTCCGTGTCATCTGCGCAACCAACCGTGATCTGAAGGCCATGGTTGACACCGGCACCTTCAGGGAAGACCTCTATTACCGGCTCAATGTGGTCAATATCCATGTTCCTCCATTGCGTGAGCGAACCGAGGACATTCCGCTGCTGGTCAACTATTTCATCGAAAAATACTGTCACAGCATGAATCGTCCGACGGTGACCGTGGAATCACAGGCAATGGCCCGTCTGCAGGAATTTGACTTTCCCGGGAACATCAGAGAACTTGAGAACATGGTAGAAAGGGCTATTGTGGTAGGTAATGGTAAAAAGATAACTCTCAAAGACCTTCCTCTGCCTAAAACAACCACCATCTCCGGAGTTGAAAGTCTGGAGGAAATTGAAAAAAATCATATTCAGCAGGTACTGGTAAACCATGAATGGAATATTACCCGTACGGCCAAGGCTCTTAAAGTTGACCGGGTCACTCTGTATAACAAGATCCGGAAATACGACCTGAAACCCTGACACGGTGCAGCATATCAACCTGATCTCCTTCGGCCCTTTTGAGGCTGATTTCATTAACAGCATCGCCGAAGCTGTGCGACAGGAGTACATGATGGATGTAATGGTCAGGGAAGGCCATTTGGACCTGATCGAATTCTTCGATCCAACACGTCGTCAATACGATGGAAATGAGCTGCTTAAACAGGTTGACACAAAATTCTCCGGGGACTCTGTCAAAACATTCGGGCTGTTCAGCGTCGACCTCTTCATTCCCATCCTCACCTATATTTTCGGCCAGGCCTTTCTGGGTGGCCGCACGGGTATCGCTTCTGTTTTCCGTCTCAACAATGAAAGGTACGGCTTGCCGCCCAACCGCTCCCTGCTGGCCGAAAGATCGGCCAAAGAGGTCATTCACGAACTCGGCCACACCTTCGGACTGATCCATTGCCATGTTCCTTTATGTGTAATGGCTTCAAGCACTTATGTTGAAGATATCGACCAGAAAAATGCTTCTCTTTGCCCTCACTGCAGGGCACAGCTGGATCAGCATTAATTGTTAAATTAGCGGCCTGTTTTTAATAATTTATTATCTTTTTGCCTCATAACTAGTTACGATAATGAGAAGATGGCGTATTGAAGACTCAGCAGAATTATACAACATCAATGGCTGGGGTATCAACTATTTTTCGATCAACGAAAAGGGTCATGTTGAGGTCAAACCGAAGGCCAAAGGAGTCACGATTGATCTGCTGGAGCTCGTTGAAGAACTTCAGGTAAGGGATGTTTCCGCCCCAATGCTGATCCGCTTTCCGGATATTCTGGATGACCGGATCGAGATCATGTCGAGCTGCTTCAAGATTGCCGCCGAGGAGTACGAATACAAAGCTCAGAATTTTATTATTTATCCGATCAAGGTTAATCAGATGCGGCCTGTGGTTGAGGAGATCGTAGGTCACGGAAAGAAATTCAACATCGGTCTGGAAGCCGGCTCCAAGCCTGAGCTTCATGCGGTGATCGCCATCAACACCGATCCCGACAGTCTGATCATATGCAACGGCTACAAGGATGAGGATTATATCGAGCTGGCGCTCCTGGCTCAGAAGATGGGCAAGAGGATCTTTATCGTGGTCGAGAAACTGAATGAGCTCAGACTGATCACCAAGATTGCCCGCAGACACAAGATTACCCCAAACATCGGGATCCGCATCAAACTGGCCAGTTCGGGAAGCGGCAAATGGGAAGATTCAGGCGGTGACGTCAGCAAATTCGGTCTCACCTCCTCAGAACTGATCGAGGCTCTCGATTATCTGGAGCGAAACAAAATGCAGGATGCCCTGAAACTGGTCCATTTCCATATCGGCAGTCAGGTGACCAAGATCCGCAGGATTAAGCTGGCTTTGCGCGAAGCCTCGCAGTTTTATGTTCAGCTTCACAAAAAAGGATTCAATGTGGAGTTTGTCGATATTGGCGGAGGACTGGGGGTGGATTATGACGGCACCCGCTCCTCCAACAGCGAAAGCAGCGTAAACTACAGCATTCAGGAATATGTGAATGACGCCACCTTTGCGATGGTGGATGCAAGCGATAAAAACGGCATTCCCCATCCGAATATCATTACCGAATCGGGCCGGTCACTCACTGCACATCATTCGGTTCTGGTGTTTGAAGTACTGGAAACAGCCTCCCTGCCAGCCTGGGAGGATGATGAGGAGCTTGGGCCCGACGAGCATGAACTCGTGAAGGAACTCTATGACTCATGGGAGCTGTTGAACCAGCCCCGGATGCTTGAAACCTGGCATGATGCCCAGCAGATCAGGGAAGAGGCTCTCGAAAGATTCAGTCTCGGCCTGATTGATCTGAAAACGCGTGCACAAATCGAACGGCTTTTCTGGTCAATCGGCAAGGAGATCTATCAGATGACGGGTGAACTGAAACATATCCCGGAAGAACTGGTACATCTTCCTAAGTTATTGGCTGACAAATACTTCTGCAACTTTTCCCTATTCCAGTCGCTTCCGGATTCATGGGCAATTGACCAGATATTCCCGATCATCCCGATTCAGCGGCTGGATGAGCGCCCCGATCGCGCCGCCACCATTCAGGATATAACCTGTGATTCGGACGGCAAGATCGACAATTTCATTTCGACGCGGAATTTTTCATACTATTTACCGGTCCACTCACTGAATGCCAGGGAGCACTATTATATAGGCGTATTCCTCGTGGGTGCCTATCAGGAGATCCTGGGCGACCTGCACAACCTGTTCGGCGACACCAATGCCGTCCATGTTTCGGTGGACAGCAAGGGATATTATATCGACCAGATCTTTGACGGCGAAACCGTTGCCGAAGTGCTCGACTATGTTCAGTATAATTCCAAGAAGATGGTCCGCACGGTGGAAACCTGGGTGACCTCTTCAGTTAAATCCGGCATCATCACCGCCGAGGAAGGCAAGGAGTTTCTGTCAAATTACCGGTCGGGACTTTACGGGTACACGTATCTTGAATAGGGGTAGAGGGGGAAAGGGGGAAAGGGGTAGAGGGGTAAAGGGGTAAAGGGGTAAAGGTGGAAAGGTGGAAAGGGGGAGAGGGGGAAAGGTTCATTTGTATGAGGATAGAGGGTAAAAATATCATTTTGCGTTCATGGCGGTCTGAGGATTTGCAGGCGTTGGTGAAGCATGCGGATAATTTCAATATCTGGATCAATCTGCGGGATGGGTTTCCGCATCCGTATGATGAGGCGGCAGGAAAGAAGTGGCTTGAGATGGCGCTGGCGGAGGATCAGAACATTCTGCTGGCGATTGAGATTGACGGTGAGGCAGTTGGAGGGATCGGGGGACATTTTCTTTCGGATGTGTACCGGATCAATTGCGAGATCGGTTATTGGCTCGCGGAGCCTTACTGGGGCAAAGGCATTATGACCGAGGCAGTCACTCTTTTAACCCGTTATATCTTTGCAAATTATCCTGATATCCTCAGGATCTATGCCGATATTTTCTCATTCAATCCCGCCTCCGGAAGGGTGCTTGAGAAATGCGGCTTTCATAAGGAGGCTGTCCACCGGAATTCGGTGATCAAGAACCATAAAATCGTGGATGAGATCAGATATGTTAAGTTCAGGTCAGTAGAATCATGAAAGAAAGAGTAGTTGTAGGGATTTCAGGAGGGGTGGATTCGGGCGTGGCTGCCTGGCTGCTGAAGCAGCAAGGCTACGACGTTGTGGGGCTGTTCATGCGCAACTGGCATGATACCACCGGACTGATCTCGGCTGAGTGTTCCTATGAGGATGATGTACTCTTCGCCGAAATGGTCGCCAAAAAGATCGGGATCCCCTTCCATGAGGTCGACCTGAGCGAGGAATACCGCAAGCGGGTGGTCGACTATCTTTTCAGGGAATATGAAGCCGGCCGGACGCCCAATCCGGATGTGCTCTGTAACCGTGAGATCAAGTTTGATGCTTTCGTAGAGGAAGCTCTGAAACTTGGTGCTGATAAAGTGGCAACCGGCCATTATGCCCGGGTTGAAGAGATCAGCATTGACAACAATAAGATATACAGGCTATTAGGTGGCCTTGATAAAAACAAGGACCAGAGCTATTTCCTCTGCCAGCTGAGTCAGGAGCAGTTAAGCAGGGCACTCTTCCCATTGGGTGGACTAACGAAGCCTGAGGTGAGGGATATCGCCCGTGACCAGAACCTGGCCAATGCCGAACGCAAGGATTCGCAGGGGATATGCTTTGTCGGAAAAGTGGACCTTCCCGTGTTCCTGCAGCAGAAACTGGAAGCCAAACAGGGACGGATCGTGGAGATCCCTAAGAAAATTTACCTGCCTCCCAAAGGAGATACATTGGAGGAAATCTCGCGGCCCGTTGAGCTTACACCCGATATGGGGGTTACCATTGGCAAGCACCAGGGGGCACATTTCTATACCATCGGTCAGCGGAAAGGGCTGAACGTGGGTGGCAAAGAGGAGCCGCTCTTCGTTCTCGCAACAGATATTCAAAACAACATCATTTATGTGGGCCAGGGACAGGATCATGTGCTGCTTTACCGCAAGGGGCTGCATGTGAGGGCATCCGAAGTTCACTGGATCAGGCCCGACCTGGCCATGCCAGCCGGAACCTCCAGAAGATGTCTGGCAAGGATCCGCTATCGCCAGGAATTGCAGGAGGCTGAAATTTTCAGCCGTGATGAGGGCATTTATATTAAATTTGATAAACCACAGAGGGCTGTAGTGCCCGGACAGTTTGCAGTCTGGCATGACGGTGACGAACTGCTCGGGAGCGGTCCCATCAGTTACTGACCCGTGCTTGAACCCGTACTCTATATAGGAATTGCCCAGTCGATCTTCGGTGGGCTTGTGATTGCCACCCGCAGGCCGCAGTCAATCGCCGACCGCATCCTTTCAGCCTGGCTTTTCATCATCGCGCTGGAAATGATCCTGGCCCTGGTAAAACTCACCTGGCTTGAGCACCTTCCCTACGAGATCCCGTTCCTGGTGGTACCTTTTGTTTACGGGCCCTTCCTCTTCCTGTACGTAAGAACTCTGATCTCTGAAAATCCGCGCTGGAGCTGGTGGGATGCGGTCCATTTTGTCCCGTTCATCGTGTTCCTTGGACTCGCCTTTCTGTTTAAAACGAGTCCCGACAACTCCCCCAGCCTGCCCGTGTGGGCCCATCCCACCCGACTGGCCCAGGTAGTGTATGAACTGCTGATTTTTGCATCCTTTAGCACCTACAGCATCCTGGCCTATATCCTGCTGACTAAACACAGGAAGATGATCCGGGAGGAATTCTCCTTTCAGTCCAGCAAGATCACCCTGAACTGGCTTCTTTTCATGTCGATAACGGTGTATGCCAGCTATGCGCTCACCTTCCTTTCAGCCGGTATCCAGATGCTGGTGATCCACTTGCCATTTGATCCGAAGATCTTTTCCTTCACCGGCCTCACCCTTTTCTCCTATGCCTTCAGTTTTTACGGTCACCGTCAGGCTGGAATTTATATTCCTGAAGTACCGGAGGAGAATCCTGAAGAGCTTCCTGCTTCAAAATATGCCAAATCGGGACTAAAAAATGAGGACCTCGAATTTCTAGTCAGGGAGATGGACCGGATCATGAAAAACCAGGAGCTTTTCCTCAACCCTGAACTCACCCTGGCCGAAGTGGCCAATGAACTTCACCAGCCCAAACACCACCTCACACAGGCACTCAACACCGTAGCGGAAAAGAACTTTTACACCTACATCAATGAACTGAGGGTCAAAAGGTTCATGGACAAAGTGGTGGATCCGAAATATAAACAGATGACCTTCCTTGCCATTGCATTTGAATCCGGTTTCAACTCCAAGTCGACCTTTAATTCGGTGTTTAAAAAGATCACCGGATTCACCCCCTCGGAATACATACAAAGCATGGAGCGGTAAGTCCGGCCCACTTAATCCGGACGTCCGGATTCCCTCGCCCAAGGGGTCGGGGCGACCGACAATGTTGGCCGGTGTACTTTCGTGAGAAAATCACCCCATGATCCGTCCATTCATCTTTCTCGCAGCTTTCCTTTGCACTTGCGGAACCTTTGCCCAGGGACTTTTTGAAAGCGGATTGGGCAAGGCAAACAGCTCCTCAGGTTCACCACTGACCCTCTCGGGATATACGAGGGGTGCAGGTTATTTCAACCTTATGGAGAACCAGGATCCAAAACTCCAGAGCCTCTATGGCGAATCCTCACTGAAACTCAGGGTCGCCGCAGGTACCCATGGAATGGCATTCACCGATATCCGGTTCCGGACCGGCACCGAATATGGACAAAACCTCACTGAACTCGACATCCGTGAAGCGTATGCCGATATTTCGTTCTGGAAGTTCGATCTGAGGCTCGGCAAACAGATCTCCTCCTGGGGCCGGGCCGACGGATTCAATCCCACCGACAACCTCACCCCGCGCAATTACTTTGTCAGGTCGTCTGATCCGGATGACATGCGCATGGGTAACATCATGGCGCGTGTTCGCCTCACACCCTTCGAATTTCTGAGGCTGGAGGCGGATATTGTGCCCTGGTATACCCCATCCCTGTACCGGTTCGACCTGGTTGAAATGCCCGAATTCGTTACCATCACCGGCCCAATTCACCCAGGCTTCCTGTGGGATAAAAGCACAGCTGCATTTAAGGCTGATCTGATTTTCAGCAAGATAGAAGGTTCGATATCCTGGTTTTCCGGATATGACGCTATGCCGGTTCTGGGAGTCGGCTCCCTGCCCGCTCCGCCTTTTACCGATTTTACCCTGACCCTCAATCAGAATCCGTTCAGGCAACAGACCCTGGGGGCAGATCTGGCAACTATCCTGTTCAAAACCGGAATCCGGGGTGAGTTTGCATGGAAAAAACCGGTTGAACCGGATCAGCCTGATCCGCTGCTGCCGGCCGAAGAGTTCCAGTGGGCTTTCAGCCTGGATCGCGAAATCGGGGCCTTCCGGGTGATAGCTGCCTATAACGGCAAGTTCATTCCGGATTTTATCCCCGCCAATCCCCCTGCTGCGTTTGACCCTGCCCTGCTGGCAAATCCTGAAGTTTGGGGACAGCTGGGCGCCATGCTTACCGGGCAAATCGGATATTACAACCGGATCCTGCTGGATCAGACCCATGAATGGAGCCATACCTGCCTGATCCGTCCTTCCGTTTCCCTGTTCCATGAAACCCTGGAAATCGAAGTCGCAGCCCTTTACAATCTGACAACCAAGGAGTATCTGATTTATCCGAAGGTCATCTGGAAAGTTGCAGACGGAGCGGAGGCAATGATCGGGTACCAATATTATTACGGGGATGACAACACCCGTTTCCACTGGATCCAATCGGTATTCAACGGACCTTTTGCTGAAATCAAAATCAATTTCTGATCTCATGAAAGCGGCAGCCGTTTTACTCCTTCCCCTTGTCTGCCTCTCCCTGTGTCCGGATCCACCGGTTCTCAGGATCGACATTTCGAATGTTCGCAACCGTAATGGTGTGATCCTCCTGTCGGTGTATTCATCGCAGAATGAATACCCATACAAACCTTTCAGAACCTATGAAGTGAAAAAGGATTCGCTCAATCATGGAAACATCACGGCGTTTATCCGGGATTTGAAGCCAGGGACCTACGCCATGTGTCTGCTGGATGACGAAAACCGCTCCGGCGGGATGGAATACAACTTTATCGGGGTTCCGCTTGAAGGTTTCGGCTTTGCAAATAACGTGAGGGCCCTTATCAAAAGGCCTGATTACGACCGGTGCCTGTTCACGCTGAAGGAGGGGGAAAATCATTTTGAACTAATTGTCCGATATAAAAACTGATATGACCGCCTTCACACATAAATTCCGCTGGCTGATCATTATCGTGACCTGGGCGATCGCCGTCTTCTTTGCTTTTCAGATCCCAAAGATCAGGATAGACGCTGAGATCGAGGCTCTGATCCCCCATTCGATGGACTCCAAGGTCAACACGGATAAAATTGAGGAGATATTCGGCGGCAGCGATATGATTATCCTGATGATGAGTAGCCCTGATATCCTTGCCGATTCCTGCCTGGAAAGGCTTCAGCGGATTGACGGTCAGTTTTCCGCACTTCCGGCGGTGGAACGCTCCTTATCGCTGTTTACAATGAAGGAGATCAGGGGTGAAGACGGAGCCCTGGTGGTTAATCCTGCCATACCGGAAATACCCGTAACCAGCAGAGAAAGGGAAGTATTAAGGGAACAACTCAGAAAAAACGAGATGGTCAGGGGGGTGGTGGTTTCAGAAGACTTTACCCTGGCAGCGATCATCGGTACCCTGTCGAAGAGCACCGACGATGCGGAGTTATTGAAATCGGTGCACAACATCATTCGTGAAAATCCGGGAGGTGAGGAAATTTACATTGGCGGCTATCCGGTTGTTGGACAATCAATTACATCCAGTATCCTGCATGACATCACCCTGTTGCTACCGCTGTCCATCCTCTTTATGCTCATTATACTGACTATATCGATGCGGGACGCAAAAGGCGTGTTGCTGCCGCTCTCGGTTGTGCTGATGTCAGTCATCGTTTCCGCCGGACTCATTCCGATGCTCGGCTGGAAGTTTGCCCTGGTCACCGTGCTCTTGCCCGTCATGATGGTAGCCATCGGGAATAATTACGGAATTTACCTGGTGAACCGGTACCACGAGATCCTCAGAAATGAACCGGAGATCGGGAAAAACCTGCTGCTGGAGAAACTTTCGCATGCACTCACCAAACCCATCCTGTTGTGCGCATTAACCACCATTGCGGGCGTTCTCGCACTTCTTACGCACATCATTGTGCCGGCCCGCGAAGTGGGTCTGCTGGCGGCCATTGGTATCGGATGGGCCCTGATCATCAGCCTGTTTTATATACCAGCATTTCTTGCCATTCTACCTAAGACCAGGATAAAAACCACCGGTGACAAACCTCATATCAGCCGGCTGGAGCATTTTCTGTTCAAACTGGGAATCTTGATTGCGAGGAAGCCAAAACTGGTTCTGGTACTGGCAAGCCTGATCACCCTCCTGATCGGAACGGGTATGTTCAGACTCCGGGTGGAGGGTAATACTGTGAATTTCTTTTCGAAAAAGGATTCGGTTAGGATCACCTCCGACATGATCGACAAAAACTTCGGCGGATCTCAGACTATTAGTATCCAGTTTGAAGGCGACATCAAGGATCCGGATCTGCTTAGGCGCATGGACTCCTACGAAACCATTCTCAAATCACAGCCGGGGGTTGGGCAGGTGATGTCGATCTCGTCAGTTATAAGAATCATGAGCAAGGCGCTGCTGGATCCCGGGGATCCCGGGTATGATGCCATTCCCGATACCCGGGAAGGGGTGGCCCAATTCCTCGAACTTTACAGCATGAGCGGGGATCCTTCGGATTTCGAGCAGCTGGTCGATTTCAATTATGAGAATGCACAGATGATCATCAGGATCAATGACTCCAACAGTTCTGCGGTTCTCGGACTGGTGGAGGGCATAAAAAAGATAACGTCAGGAGATCCTCAGGTTGCCAGGATTGGGGGTATCGGCCTGGTATCGGCTCAGATGACCGATAGTCTGGTTAAAGGGCAATGGAGGTCGACTTTTTTTGCCATTGTGATTGTATGCCTGCTGGTTATGTGGATCTTCAATGCGTACAAGGCAGGCATTCTGGTCCTGTTCCCACTGGGCGTTGCCTGTATTGTACTGTTTGGGATCATGGGCTGGGCCGGAATCCCGTTTGATCCGGCCACTACCCTGATCACCTCGGTGATGATCGGCTGCGGTGTCGACTATACCGTTCAGTATCTATGGAGACAAAGATCTGAGATCGCTGCCGGCCTCTCTGACTCCCGTGCCGTCGTGAAAACTCTGTACACCACCGGTCAGGCCATCACTTTTAACGCCCTCGCCGTGATGATCGGCTTTTCACCACTGATCTTCAGCTCCTTCAGCCCGATCCGGTTTTTTGGACTGATGATGTTCATCTCGATATTCATCTGCCTCATCGGCGCCCTCATCCTCGTTCCCGCCCTCACCCTCGTCTGGCACCCTAAATTCCTCACTAACAACAAATAACGTCTATTCCCTATTCACTATTCACTATTCACCATTCACCATTCACTATTCCCTATTCACTATGAAACTCTTCCTCCTCATCCCCCTCGCCCTCTTTCTCTCCCCCCAGACCAACCCGCGCGAAATCATGATCAAGTCGCGCGACCAGGCCCGGGTATCCGGGATGGAATCCCGAAGCGTGCTCGAGATCCATGACGGCAAGGGAAACACCCGTGTCAGGGAAACCTCGATGGCATCCAAACTGTATGCTGACGGAACAGAAAAGCGGGTGATCGTTTTCCTCAGCCCGGCCGATGTGAAGGGGACATCCATGCTGATCAACGATTATCCGGGCAAGGAGGACGACATGTGGATCTATATGCCGGCCTTGAGAAAAACCCGGAAGATCGTGTCATCAGAGAAGAACAAGAACTTCATGGGATCGGAATTCACCAATGCGGATCTGGCCACGGAGAACCCCGACGACTTCACCTATTCCCTCGAAGGCACAGAAAAGATCGGCGACCAGACCTGCTGGAAAATCAAGCTGACCCCGGCAACACCCGCACTGGCAGCCGAAAACGGCATATCATTCAAAACCACCTGGATCAGCCAGTCGGACTATGTTCCCAGGAAGACCGTTTTTCATGGGCCCGACGGGACGCCTGTGAGAGAGCTGCTCTATTCGGGCATCAGGCTGATGGATAAGGCTAAAAACAAGTATATGGTTACCCATATGGAGATCAAGAACTTAAAGAATAACCGGTTCAGTATCATGGATATGCCCGAAGCGGTGCTGAACCCGCAGGTAAAGGACGAATATTTCACCCTAACATTTATTGAAAAGCAATGACAATCCAGGAATTAAGCGAATTGACCGCAAAAAGGCGGGTGGTTGTTACCGGCGGGGCCGGTGCCATCGGACGGGAGGTACTGAAAGAGCTGCATCAGCATAAAAATTGGTACGAAGTGACTGTTGTTGAACGTAATACGCCTGATGTACTTCGCAGGCTCAAACCTTTCAGGAAGGATTTCAGACTGGTGCTGGGTAACGTGTATGATCCGGTGCTGATCGAAAAGGCGGTAACCGGAGCTGACGTGGTCATTCATCTGGCCGCAGTGATCCCTCCGCTTGCCGACCACCGTCCGGAACTTGCCGAGAAAGTCAATACCGGCGGAACCAGGATCCTCGTGAAGGTAATGGAAGAAAAGGCTCCCGGGGCTTTTTTGCTCTATACCTCCTCCGTTTCGGTCTATGGCGACAGGGTATACAGTCCCTGGATCACCGTGGATGATCCGCTGCTTCCAAGCGAGGGTGACTTCTATGCCGAAACCAAGATCAGGGCTGAAAAAATTGTCAGGGCTTCGCGCCTGAAATGGTCGATATTCAGGCTCTCGGCTATCATGGACCCGGCATCCAGGCTTGATCCGCTGTTCTTCCATATGCCCCTGAATACGAGTCTGGAAATAGCCACCACGCGGGATGCAGGTTTTGCCCTGGTGGAGGCGATGTACCATGTTGACAAGATCAAGGGTAAAACATTCAATCTGTCCGGCGGATCCGAATGCCGCACCACCTACCGGAACTTCCTCAATAATGCATTCAAGGCCAAAGGATTAAGAAAGCTAGACTTGCCCGAGGAGGCTTTCGCGCAGAAGAATTTCCATTGCGGCTATTTCATGGACTCCGACCGGCTAAATGAGATCCTTCATTTCCAGAGAGACACGCTCGACACCTATTTCGATATGATGGAGAAACAGGAAAAATGGTGGAACAAACGGGTGTTCAGGATATTCCACAAACAGATCAAAGGTTTGCTGGTAAAAAGGTCAGAGCCTATGCAGGCTTTGAAATCCGGAAAGAGGTCGCAGATCCACCATTTCTATTATTCCGAGACCTAAAAACTGGCGGAAAGTTGCCAAATTTAGGGGATGAAAACCCCTTTGCTCCTTTCCGCCGTGCTGCCGGGGCTATTGCTTCCATCCTCAGCTCCCAGGCCTAAACAGCCGAATATCATCTTCTTTCTGGTGGATGATATGGGATGGCAGGACACCTCGGTTCCTTTCTGGACGCAGAAAACCCCGTTCAACAACCTGTACCGGACTCCCAACATGGAGCGCCTGGCCAGTCGGGGAGTGAAATTCACCCAGGCCTATGCCTGTTCCGTTTCCTCCCCCACCCGCATCAGCCTGATGACCGGCATGAACGCCGCCCGCCACAGGGTAACCAACTGGACGCTCCGGGCCGATGGCAGTCAGGAGCCGAAACATCCCGCCCTGACGGTCCCCGGATGGAATGTTTCGGGAGTGAGCGAAGATCCGTCGATCCCGAATTCAGTGTATGCCACTACCCTTCCGCAGGTACTCCATGACCATGGATATTTCACGATCCATTGCGGGAAGGCACATTTCGGAGCTATCGGAACGCCGGGCGAGAACCCGCTGAACCTCGGATTCGATGTCAATATCGCCGGTCACGCCGCCGGTGCTCCGCAGAGTTACCAGGGACTGAAAAATTACGGGAACGACGAGAACGGTGCTGCGCCCAATGAGTGGGCGGTTCCGGGTTTGGCAAAATATCATGGAAAAGATGTGAACCTGACCGAAGCGCTCACCCGCGAGGCTATCTCAGCCATGGATCAGGCACGTGCCACAGGTAAACCTTTCTACCTGTATATGGCTCATTATGCAATACATGCGCCCCTGGAGCGGGATACCAGGTTTGCAGGGGCGTATGAGGGGAAGGGTCTTCCGGAGCCGGAGATCCGCTACGCTTCCATGATCGAGTCGATGGATAAAAGTTTGGGTGATCTGATGGATTATCTCGAACGTAACAACCTGACCGAGAACACGATCATCCTTTTCATGTCGGATAACGGCGGTCTGAGCGTCTCAGCCAGGGGCGGGACACCCAATACCCATAACCGGCCACTGGCATCGGGCAAGGGATCCGCCTACGAGGGCGGGATCAGGGAACCGATGATTGTCAGGTGGCCCGGCGTAACCACCCCAGGTGCCGTTTGCGACCGCTATCTGATCGTTGAGGATTTTTATCCCACGGTCATTGAGATGGCAGGCATCAGAAGATATAAGCATGTGCAGGAACTTGACGGGATCTCTTTCGTTCCGATGCTCAGAAACCCTGCTGGAAAGCCTGGTTCTGAACAGGAACGGCCTCTGTTCTGGCACTTTCCCAACTGGTGGGGCCCCACCGGTCCGGGTATTGGTTCCACCAGCACGGTAAGGAGAGGTGACTGGAAACTGATCTATTACCACCAGGACCGGCACATGGAACTGTTCAATATCAGGGAAGATATTGGAGAAGAACACAATCTGGCACAGGACAATCCACTGATTACCAAGGAACTTGCTAAAAATCTGGGCAACTATCTGAGATCAGTGAATGCCCAGATGCCGGCTTACAAGGACTCCGGCAAGACCGTTCCCTGGCCCGACAAGCAATAAACAACAGCAAAATAAACGAACCTATGAACCGATTCTCATTACTGGCACTGGCCATTGCCGTATCACTAGCCGGCCACTCCCAGGTAGCCAACAAGGTGTTGCTGGATACCCGTAACAAAGAGGTGACCATCAGCAAAAACATTTACGGCCACTTTGCTGAGCACCTTGGAAGGTGCATTTATGACGGCATCTGGGTGGGCAAGGATTCGAAGATCCCCAATATCAACGGGTACCGGAAAGATATCGTTGAAGCCCTGAAAGAGATGCAGATCCCGGTGCTAAGGTGGCCCGGCGGATGCTTTGCCGACACCTACCACTGGAAAGACGGGATCGGGCCGGTTGAAAAGCGGGCCAAAATGATGAATTACCATTGGGGAGGCGTTGTTGAGAACAACAGCTTTGGCACCCATGAGTTCCTGAATCTCTGCGAGATGCTGGGGTGTGAGCCCTATATTTCGGCCAATGTGGGCAGCGGCTCGGTGGTTGAAATGACCGAATGGATCGAGTACATGAATTCCGATAAGGATGTTCCGATGGCCAACCTGAGGAAGCAGAACGGCAGGGAGCAGCCCTGGAACGTGAAATTTATCGGGATCGGCAATGAAAGCTGGGGATGCGGCGGTGCCATGACCCCTGATTATTACGTGAACCTTCTCAGGAATTACTCCGAGATGGCCGGCATCTATGGTCAGTGGAAACTTTACCAGATCGGCTGCGGCGCCAACGGCGGGGATTACAACTGGACCGATGTGGTGATGAAACAGAGGCCGGGAGGCATGAGCGGATTGTCGCTTCATTACTATACCATCGCCGGTCCGGGCTGGGGCGATAAGAGTGCGGCTACCGGTTTTGAAAAGAAGTTTTACTTCTCAGGACTGGAGAAAGCCTTGAGAATGAATGATCTGGTTGAGAAACACAGTCAGATCATGGACAAATATGATTCCCAGAAGAGGGTCGGATTGATGGTGGATGAGTGGGGTATCTGGACCGATGTTGAGCCAGGGACCGAACCCGGATTCCTGTTCCAGCAGAATTCCATGCGGGATGCCCTCATCGCCGCCCTGACGCTCAACATTTTCAACAACCATGCCGACCGGGTAAAGATGGCCAATATCGCACAGACTATCAACGTATTGCAATCTGTTATCCTGACCGAAGGCGATAAAATGGTACTGACTCCAACCTACCATGTATTCAAAATGTACCGGGTTCATCAGGACGCTAAACTGATTCCATCCAATCTGGTCTGTGAGGACTATGAATTCGAGGGTAAGAAGATCCCGGCCATCTCCTGCTCCGCCTCGGAGGATGCATCCGGCAAGATCCATGTGACCATTGCCAACCTGAATCCCGACAAGGAGATCCCATTCACCGTTGAGCTTGCAGGCAAAAAGTTCTCCAAGATTCTTTCGGCCGAAGTTCTGACCGCTCCCGAATACAATTCCTACAATTCGTTCGACAAACCCGGAACGGTGAAAACGGCAGAATTCAAGAATGTTAAGAAAACGGGAGATTCGACGATAGAGCTGGTGATGCCTGGCAAGGCGGTGGTGATGGTGGAAATTCAGTAGAAAGCACCATTGTCATCCCGGACTTGTTCCGGGATCCCATCCACTTATCCACCTATCCACAAGAAAATGTTGCTGGTTGCTTGTTACTGGTTCCTTGATTCGTGACTCGGGACGCGTGATGCGTGACAGAAGAAAAGCGCAGAGCGTAGAGAATAAAATCCACTTATCCACCTATCCACTTATCCACAAAAACCGTTTCAACCAATTCAACCAATTCAACCGTTTCAGGTTACAGAGGTTACAGGGTTACAGGGTTAGTCTTCGGTGCGGTAGCGGGTGTAGTGCGGGAGGCTGAAGAGGAGGAAGAATAGGAGGCCGCCGATGGCGAGGAGGGAGGAGGCTTCGTACACCCAGGAGAGGCCGAGCTTGCCCGATACTGCTCCTGATATGACGGCGCCGATGCCGATCCCCAGATCGAGTCCGGTGAGGAAAGTGGAATTGGCTGCGCCGCGGCGGTCGCGGTGGACCACATTATTGGCCATGGTCTGGAGGGTCGGGAAAATGACGCCGAAACCGATGCCGATGGTAAATCCGGCTGTCAGAAATCCGAATGGTATCGGCATCTGCGAGAGCAGCATCATTCCGCCCGATACGGCCAGCATGCCGAAAACGCTGATCCAGGTGGGACCATATTTATCGAACAGCTTGCCCGAAAAGATCCTCGTGAGCGTGGTTCCGACGGCCATGATAAAGAAGAACCATCCGGTAAGGTCGCCCAGTCCGAGTTCCGATGCATAGAGGGCGACGAATGTAACAACCCCTCCGTTGGTGGCTGCCAGGATCATCATGTTGATTGAAACCGGAAGTGAGGGTTTGGCGATCAGTTTTGCCAGGGAGAAATTTCGCTTTTCCGGGCGTTTAAAAGACGGATATTTAAGCAGATAGGCAGCCAGGGCTCCCAGAACAGCGATCGCGCAGGCAATCAGGAACACCATCGTGTAGTTTCCACCTTTCATCAGCCGGATGCCAACCACCGGTCCGATCGACATGGCCACGGTAAAGGAGAGTCCGAAATAACCGATCCCCCGCCCTCTCATCTCATAAGGCACAAAATCAACCACCAGGGTGAACCCCGAGGTGGTAGCCGCGCCCCAGTTGAGGCCGTGCAGGAACCGGATGACGAGGATAGGGAAAAGGAGTAAGGTTAAAGGATAAAGGAGGAAGATGAGGGAGAAAAGGGTGATGGTGATAAGGAATAGCAACCTGCGGCCGAAAGTATCGAGGATGAATCCGGTAAAAGGCCTTGCAAGCACGGCGGCAAGCGTGTACATGGCCATGACGACACCCACCTGGCCTTTTCCGGCATGCAGTTCATTCTGCAGATAGACCGGAAGCGTCGGCATCAGGATATAGAACGCGGTGGATACAAGCACAAGGGAAACCGTCAGCAGTGTGAAATTTCTCGTCCACAGCCTGGTTTTCTTTTCCGGTTCGGGGGCCATTCAAAGGTTGGTTTTATAATGCGAATTTGCATCAATCCCTGAAACCCGACAAATATTTCCCTATTTTTGAGTATAAACCGATCAACATGAGAAAATTTATCTCCCTTGCAGCCCTGATCCTCTTGCTTTCCAATGCCTGTACCCCAAAAAAATCCGTTGATTACCTTGCCGAAACCAAAGAGCAGAAAGATGCCCGGATGGAATGGTGGCGCGAAGCCCGCTTCGGGATGTTCATCCACTGGGGTCTCTATGCAGTGCCGGCAGGTGAATGGAACGGCCAGAAGAATTACGGTGAATGGATCCGTGAATCCGCCCAGATCCCCCTGGAGCAGTACAATCAGTTCGTCGGACAGTTCAATCCCGTGAAATTCAATGCTGATGAGTGGGTGAAGATGGCGAAGGATGCCGGGATGAAATATATTGTAATCACATCGAAGCATCACGACGGGTTCGGATTGTTCAACTCAAAGCAAACCGATTTCGATATCATGTCGACCCCGTTCAAACGGGATGTTCTCAAGGAACTGAGCGTGGCCTGCAAAAAAGAGGGCATTACGCTTTGCTTCTATCATTCGATCATGGACTGGCACCATCCCGATTACCTGCCCCGGAGAAGCTGGGAGAAGGACCGTTCGGCCGAAGGGGCCAATTTTGACAACTATGTCACCTATATGAAAGCCCAGCTGAAGGAGCTTCTCACCCGTTACGGGAAGCTCGGAGTTCTCTGGTTCGACGGTGAATGGGAGAGCACGTGGAATGAAACTTATGGCAAAGACCTGTACCAGTATGTAAGAAGCCTCCAGCCCGATATTATTGTAAATAACCGCGTAACCAGCGGTCGCTCCGGCATGGCCGGCCTCACGGACGAGGGCAGTTTTGGTGGCGACTTTGGCACACCTGAGCAAGAGATCCCTGCAACCGGAATGCCGGGGGTCGACTGGGAATCCTGCATGACCATGAATGATCATTGGGGATACAACAAAAATGACAAGAACTTTAAATCTACCCGTGATATTCTCCGGATGCTGGCCGACATCGCTTCCAAGGGAGGCAATTATCTGCTCAACGTTGGGCCTACGGCTGAAGGTGTTTTCCCCCAGGAGAGCATCGACCGGCTGAGGGATATCGGCAGCTGGATGAAATCCAACGGGGAATCCATTTATGGCACCCAGGCCAGTCCGTTCAAGACTTTGCCTTGGGGCCGCTGCACCCAGAAAACCATGACTGAGAGCACCAGGCTTTATCTGCATGTGTTCGACTGGCCGGCTGACAGAAGGCTCCTCGTACCCGGTCTCGGCAGCAAGCCCATCAGGGCATTTGTTCTTTCCGATCCTGGACAGGAGGAACTGACAGTGACCCGTGAAGGGGTGAACCTTGTCGTAGAGGTTCCGGCTGCTGCACCGAATGCTGACAATACTGTTGTGGTGCTCGACATCCAGGGAACACCACAGGTGTATGAAGCCCCGGCTTTTAATGCCCAGGCAGAGGTCTTCACCGGAACCCTGGAAATTTCCATCACCAAAGCCGAGAGCCTATCGGAGATTCATTTTACCACGGATGGTACCGAGCCGGCACTGGCCTCTCCTGTTTACAAACAGCCTTTGGTTCTGAATGAAACGACCACGGTCAGGGCCGCCTGTTTTGTCGATGGTCAGCCGGTATCCCCAACCCAGACAGCCACTTTTACCAAGGTGACCCCTGCGGTGGGCCGTTCGCTACCCCAGGCCAAGCCCGGATTATTCTATAATCTATACTCCGGCGACTGGGACAAGATGCCCGACTTCAATGGCATGAATCCCAAACAGACCGGCGTAGCCACCGATTTCAGCCTGGCCAATCAATCAAAGGATGAGAAGTTTGCCATCGACTATCAGGGCTTCATCAACATCACTGCCGATGAGGTCTATACTTTCAGTCTGAGCTCCGATGACGGCAGTATCCTGTACATTGACGAGGCCAAAGTGATCGACCATGACGGCTTGCACGGTGCATCCGCCAAAACCGCCACCCTAGCGCTTGGCAAAGGCCTCCATTCCATCAGGATCTCCTTCTTCGAAAAATCCGGCGGCAACTCCCTCAGCCTCACCTGGAAATACGGCAAAGAACCCTTCAAACCCGTCCCCGGCGAGGCGTTTTATTATTACCGGTAAGGGCGTAAATATTTGGTAGAGACGCATATATGCGTCTCTACGTTGTCCAATGGCGCAACATCCTGATGTAGAGACGCATATATGCGTCTCTACGGGTATTTCAACCAATTTCGGGGATTATCCCGGATATAATCACGGATTTGATCCAATTCGTTTGGATTCCGGATTAACCGGTCGAAAAACCTTGATTGCCATTTGAATTCAAATGATTGGGACAATGCATAGGATGTTACAGCCATTTTAAAACCCCTGATGACCGATGCCAGATTTTCTTGCTGGGGCCCAAATTCATTTACTTTCCACTCCGTCCGTATCTTTTTCCCAAATCCCAAGATGCCGTGCAGATGATCCGGCATCAAAACAAATGCATCCAACTGGACAAACTCATAATGGTCCGGTATCGACAACCAGCATTGTCTTGCATATTCACCAATATCGCTAGGGGCAAATCCCGATTCCTCAAATTTGCCGAAATAGGGTTTGCGCCGGGCGGTACAAATGGTCACAAAATATTGACCGTTTGAGCCATAATCCCAATTGTTCAACCTCGCAGCCCTTTTGCGATATTTGTTTTGGAACAAATCATCCATGCACCTGATGTTATTCACATATAGATGCTGGATTTTGTATGAAATGGAAATATCCCCAATGAATTATTCAACCCTGTAGAGACGCATATATGCGTCTCTACGTTGTCCAATGGCGCAACATCCTGATGTAGAGACGCATATATGCGTCTCTACGATCCCGTCCACCTTAATTCGTTTTGAGGCGCATGTATGCGCCCCAACATTTGTGATTCCACCGTAAAATGCCGTAACTTTATTCTGTAACGTAATAGAATAATCGTCATGAATCGCCTTGCATTGGTCTCAAGCATCTTATTATCAATGCTTTACCCCCCCTGTAGCGTTTGTGGGGACGAATAATCTTGCGTCTCTAAAAGCCCAATCCAATCCAAATGTTTTCTTCCGCGAAACCTTCAACTGGGGTAATCCATCAGATCCAAAAGGATGGACCATGCCTTCTGGGTTTTCAGTAACAGACCCGCTTGACAATGGGTATACATGGCATTGGTGGCCGGATGATAGTATGAACTGCAGTTGGATGACTGAACCACCCTTTAAGTCAACATCAAGGACTGACGGTCATCTTGCTTTGTTTGCAGCCCTTTACAATAATTACAGGATCCTTTCGGATCTGAAACCAATAAGCAGTTCAATTAATTTTCCTGCAATCGACTGCAGTTCACATAATTCAGTCATCCTGCATTTTGAGACGAATTTTGTCAACCGAGGATACCAGGGAACACAAAACGGAATGTGGCAATGTATGGTAGAGGTATCTCCTGACGATGGTATTCACTGGAATTCCTTTAATGCCGGATTCGGAATTGTGGGTGGAAGCAGACCGAATGATATTGGTCCAGGGGAATCAACCATGTTCAGAGAAAATATCACCGGCTACGCTGCCGGGCAACCTTATGTTCGAATAAGGATAACCTGGACATCCTACTTTGGACTTTACTTCTGGAATATTGACGACGTAGAATTAACAGAAGCATTCCCAAATGATATTCGCCTTGATAAAATCGATATCCAATGGGACGACCAGGATCCCCTAACCAGCGAAACCGTTAGCTATTCACTTCCGTTTTCTCAATTAGAGATCGGTCAATCCCTGGGAAGCTTCAAATCCTGGGTTACCAATATGGGGGCCAACGAATCCACAAATGTGGTTTTCGATGTGACGATAACAAAAAACAATGTTCCGGTTTTTAAGGAGTCCCGAATTATTGAATCAATCTATCCAGGATATATTGACAGTGCATCCCTGTCGGGATCCTTTGAACCGAAAGAGAAGGGGCTCTATGAAATAATATACGGATGGAAGCAAGAACAGGAAGATGATTTTGAAGCAGATAATCGAAAAAAAGTTCTTTTTCAAGTTTCTGATTCTGTTTACAACCGGGCAGGGAACCAGCCAGAATATAGTTATTCCTATGCAACCTTAAATTATGGAAGAGATGAGTGGAGCCTGGAAGCGAATGTTAACCATTTCATGGGCAGCTTGTTCCCAATTTATAAGGATTGCGAGATCGATGGAATTTCTGCCTATATCATGGGTGGTCTAGCGGATGGTTTGATCGACTTTGGGTATACTGTGATTGATGTTGATTATGAAGATAATATTCGTAAAACCAATTTATTATTGAGGACTGACCGATTATATCTTGATTCTTCTATGTTTAATAAGTGGGTCTACTTGCCATTTGCCAAGGATGGCGAAACTGAGTTTGTGAGTGGTGGAAGCCTCCTTTTCGCAGGCTTGGAATACAGTAACTGGCACAATACTGAAGCAGTTCGGCGGGATAAAGGAATATCAATAGGGGGCAACCACCAGGTTCCGATTCATGATGCAACCGCTGTTGGTGGAAGGCCCCATCCATTAGTTGAAGGTGGATTTCAATACTCGACCTATACGACCAAAAATCTGATGATACGATTGTATTTACATGATAAAACCAGCTCAGCAGGCACGGGATCCCAACATACATTTTCCCTCTCTCAGAACTACCCCAACCCTTTCACAGACCAAACCGTAATCAATTATCAGATTGGCTCGGATTCCCCGGTCAGTCTTGAAATAACTGACCTCACCGGCCGGAAGGTATTGATCCGGGATGAAGGCACACAACCGCCCGGAAGGCATCAAATACAGATCCGTGGTGCCGGATTAGCCCCGGGTGTCTATTTCTACACCTTGTCGGCAGGGGATTACCGGGTAACAAAACAGATGATGGTAGTTGGGCGGTAGAGACGCATATATGCGTCTCTACGGTATGCATTGGCGTAATCCCCTGATGTAGTGACGCATATATGCGTCTCTACGTTGTCCATTGGCGGAATTTCCTGGTAGAGACGCATATATGCGTCTCTACGATGTGCATTTGCGTATTTTCGTGGGTTGTAACATTTTTGTAACCCGTGCAACTCATCTTCCGGAAATAAGCCTATGCAAACGGAGAAGGAAAATAAGTTTCTGGAAATGATCAGGTTGCACAAAGGACTCCTGATGAAGGTGTGTTCCCTGTATGCGACCGACCGGGAAGAAATCGCCGACCTGTATCAGGATGTTCTCCTGAATCTTTGGAGATCATTCGAGGGATTCAGGGGGGAATCGAAACTCTCCACCTGGATATACAAGGTCGCCCTGAACACGGCTATTATGAATCTTCGCCAAAAGATCCAGCATCCGCTGGCGCGCCAGGTGGTGCCCGAACTGCCGGCTGACCCTATCGATGATTCTGCCGAAGATTTCAGGATCCTGCATGCAGCCATACGCGAACTGCCGGAAATGGACAGAGCTATCATCCTGCTGTACCTCGAAGAGTTGTCAGGAACCGAGATCTCGAGGATCACCGGATTTTCAGAAGTCAACATCCGGGTCAGGGTAAGCCGGATCAAATCGAAACTTAAGGAACTCCTGCTCCGACAGGGCTATCAAATCAACTGAACATGGAAAAAAGGGATTCATTGGAGAAGATCTGGAAACAAGGCAGATCGAATATTGAAAAGCAGGAGATCCCCGGAGAGGAGAATTTCAGGAAAACCACGGGCAAACGACTGAATCTTAATAAGATCGTTATCGAGGTATACCTTGGGATTTACCTTCTGATGTTACTGGTTACGGCGGTACTTGAAATAATGAACCTGAACGTATACAAGGGCAACCCAAACATGATAGCCGTTCATTCGGGTGTTTTGGCCGTTTCTCTGGCCTTTATCGGATATGGGATCCGTTTGTGGGTGAAGATCCGAAGGATCCAGCATCCCGGTCAGGACCTGGCATCCATGATCCACAATCAGATCCGGTTCTACAAAATCGATTACGAAGTCTGGATCTGGATGATCTCGCTGACGGTAGCTTTAACTTCCTTTGCCATAAACACCCTCATCGACAACGACAACGGTACCTACCGGATCAACAACCCCTATCGTTACACCGGCATCATGGCGGGCATGGTCCTGTTCCTGTATGTCATGATCAAAATGGTCCATTATCCCCTCCTCAAGGAACTCAGAATCCGCCTTTCCGATCTCTCCGCACAAACCACCGAAGCCACCGACAGCTTCGAAAAATCACGCAGAAAATGGAGGCCTTGGGCGATTGCCGGTCTGATTGTCGTTGCGGTGCTGTTGGGATACCTTGTTATTTTGGGGATTTTGCGGTTTGGTCTGTAGAGACGCATATATGCGTCTCTACGATGTGCATTGGCGTAATTCCCTGATGTAGAGACGCATATATGCGTCTCTACAAATATATACGTCTCTACGAATTTCATCTCAACCCCGCCTTATTAAACACCCCCTCCGGGATCTGGGCATCGAATTGTATGTCGTTAATAATGAATTCGGTACCGTCGCCGACTTTGAGCATATCCTTGTAAACGACTTTGGTGGGAAACCAGCGGCCCTGGATTTTCTTTACCTCACTGAGGGTGGTCTGCTTGAGGAGTTTGCCGCCTTTGGCATAGCGCTCTTCCTTGAGGGGAACGTTACGCTCGCGGTCGATCCACATTTTCAGCAGCTGGTAGGCAGCATCGGCCTCTTTGGCCTTGAGCTCGAGCACCCAGCAGTCGCGGCCGTCGACCTGGTCGGGACCGATGACAACGGCATTGTACACATCAGTTAGCTTCCGGTCGTCCATCATATCTTCGTAGGAAAGGTCGGATCCCATCACTGATTGCCTCAGCATATGCCCGGAGATCTGGATGATCCTGTCAGAAGAGGGTGAGAACATCCAGAGCTGGTCCTGCAGCTTGAGCATTTTGGTGCCTTTATCGCGGGCGGGCGATAGATATTCGGTGAAGGAGCGCTTGTTTCCCTCCGACCATACCTTCATCTCCATCACCCGCTCACCCCGGGCGGCATGAACCACCATGGTGGCGGTAAACACCCGGGTATTGGAAGCCATGTTCCTGTCTATCTGATCGATAATCTGCCTTGCGTCCGGATTTTGTCCGAATAGCATCACCGGCATAAGAGCCAGCGCGGTCAGTATGGTTTTCATCATTGAAGTTCTTTAAATAGTTGAGCAGTTTTTCGTTTATAGATCCCGATGCCGGCCAGCGCGGTGCCTATGACGGTTGCCACCAGTCCGGGGAAGAATCCAACATAAAAGGAGGCCGGCGTTACCTGTGACCTGAACACCGAGGGCAGCATCATCGAAGCACTCTTCATCATTCCGGAGATATCGATGCCGGTTTTCTGGAGCCAGTAGGCCAGCACCAAACTGACAGCGGTACCGAGCACAGAGCCGATCAGTCCGATCAGCACCGATTCCCAGAGCAGCGAACGGTAAACCTGACCCTTGGATTCGCCCATGGCCAGCCGTACCCCAAACTCCCCATAGCGACGAAGGCCCCCGAGGAGTCCGGCATTCCAGAGCACCAGGGACATGGCGATAATAAAGATGAAGATCCCGATGCTGATGATCACATCCATATAATCGACCATCTGGCTCAGACCATTCTGGTCGCGCAGACTTACCATCACCGGACTGTAAGGATCGTCCGACTTATGTTGATCCATGAATTTTGCCACATCGGCGGCAGCCAGCTCCTTGTCAAACGCACCCGAACGGTAGTACCCAAGGATCTCGCCGGCGGCATCCTGCATGTCGAGTGCCTCCCTCACATCGGCGAGGTCGGCAATGAAAGCGCCTCGGTCAATGGCCTGACTCCCAAATCGAACCGTTCCGGCAACTATATAATTGTATACCGCCATGCTGCCGAGCATGGTGGACCCGACCAGGGTTACCTGATCCCCGGGCTTCACTTTCAGCTTTCCGGCAAAATCATCGCTGAGCAGTATTTCTCCGGGTTTCTGCGGCAACCGTCCCTGAACCAGGGATTTGGGGATATTGAGCCGTTCGGCCTCCATGGATCCGGGAGTGAGCAGATCGATCCCCCACCCTACGCCGGGACCCTGGGCCCTTGTATTTCCAAGGGAATCCGGGGCATCGATAAGCCCGCCGAAGCGGATCCTCGAAACCCATTCAACTTCAGGAAATTCCTTATTGAGGTCATTAATCAGCGGTGTGGTATTCACGAGCGACAGGTCATTGGGCGTTTGCTCCACCCGCTCCCAGTATGCCTTCGACATCACCTTGAGATGACCGGTGCTGAACCGGGCGTTGTAGTCGATCATATCGCCCAGGATGCCGGTCATCCAGCTCTGCAGGAAAACCGTCAGGAAAGCGCCGATAAACACCACGATCACAGGCATTAGGCTGCGCTGCTTGTCGCGCAGCAGCCCTTTAAACAGGAACCGTATCATTGTATTTTTCCTTTTATTGCTTCAGTAGGATTCATTTTCGCAATTCGCCTCGACGGGATATAGCTCACGATGGTGGCTGTTATCAGGACGAACACTATCGTTATCAGGATCAGGCTGATGGAATAGACCGGTATGATCTTATCGGCCACAGCCAGACCCATGGAATCGGTAGCCTGCGGCATGGGGATCCCGTTTTTCGCCTGACCGGCGAGAAAGGGAATTCCATACAGGGCCCCCACAATGGCTGCCAGCACGGCGTTCATGGCGCCTTCAGCCGTAAAAAGTCTGACCACCTGCCAGCGGGTCATCCCCAGCGCAATCTGGGTACCGATCTCCTTCTGCCTTCTGAAGATCGAAAGCACCTGGGTATCGAATATCGCAAGCATGGCCAACAGCAGCAGGACCACATATAAAATACTGCTGCCCATTGATTTAGTCTTGATAATCTGATCTATCTCAGCGGTCAGTTCCTTCAGGTCCTTTGCAACCCACTCCTGACCGGTCAACGCAGGCCAGGGCTCCTTGCCGCGGATCAGCAGCGTGGCCTCACCGGGAATGCCGAGCATGGACTGCATCCGGTCGAGCGGGATCCAGATCTGTCCGGCATCGATGGTGGGCACATTACTGTCGAAAATATCGGCGACCCTCACATCGGCGGCATCAAAAGTCCCGTTCTGATCACGCCAGCGAACCGTTATCAGGTCCCCTTTGCTGATCTTATTGGCCTGGGCCATCCGCTTGCCGATCAGGGCCGGGATCTCCGGTATATTCCCTGAAAAAGCGGATGTGGGCAGGTCGAGCACCTTCTGATTGGCCGGGATTCCCTTCAGCAGAATACTCTGAATCCGGCCCTCCGGATAAAACGATGCCATGGATACAAGCACCGGAGCGATCTCTCCCCGGTCGGCCTTGTCCTTAAGGGAAGCCGGTATCGGGGCAAAACTCCCCGAAAGGGTGAATGGATCCAGCGGATCGTAATTTTTGTGCCAGTACTGGCCTTCGCCAGTCTGCCAGTGCACCATATCGGATTTGGCTTGTATGTCCCAGCCGTGGAGCATCCCGTTGATGTAGATGATCACCACGTAGGAGAGTGACAGCACGAAAACGTTCAGCCAGGTCCGTAATCCGGCTCCCAGCAGGTTTCGTATGGCAAGTTTAAAAGTTAACATGGCGATCCTCCTATTTTCTTTCAACCAGCTGATCTGAAGCCACTTTGCCATCCACCAGCTTCACGATGCGACGCAGGTAGGCGATCACCTTCTCATCATGCGTGGCGAAGAGGAAGGTGGTCCCCAGCTCCTTATTCAGGCGCTCCATGGTTTGGAGAATATTGTGGGAGTTCTCGGCATCCAGGTTAGCCGTGGGCTCGTCGGCCAAAACGATTTCAGGCCGCTTCACGATAGCCCTGGCAATGGCAACCCGCTGACACTCGCCGCCCGACAGCTGTGCCGGCCGGGATTTGGTCTTGTCGGCAAGTCCCACCCATTCGAGGGCATCGGTTACCGCCTTCTTCCGCTGCGTGGCGTTCATCCGTTGCAGCAGCAGCGGGAACTCGACATTCTCAAAGGCAGAATAGACGGGTAACAAGTTAAACGTCTGGAAAATGAACCCGATCCGGTTGCTCCTCAACTGGGCGGCTTTTTTCTGGGTTAGCAGCTTTACCGACTGATCCAGCACGAAAGCCTCACCCTCGGTAGGCGAATCCAGGGTTCCGATAATATTCAGAAGCGTAGTTTTTCCTGAACCGCTGGGACCCACCAGACCTGCGAATTCGCCATGCGAGAAGTTCAGGGTAATGCCGTTCAGCGCTGTGAAATCCCGGTTGCCCATGGGAAAGGTCTTGACCAGGTTCTTCAGGCTGATGACTGTGTGATTTGATTCCATTTTATTCGGATAATATTATGATATACAAAACATTAATGATTCCAAACGAACATGAGCTGAACCCCATTGCCAGCCATCAGGTTGCTGTTTCCGGAGTTCAGAAAGAGATCGAACTGACCGGGATTCCAGAAACCGATCAGGTAAAAGCTGATATTCTCCAGGCTGATCCTCCAGTTGATAAAGCGGTACCAGTCGCCGGAGGTCCAGTTGTAAAATACCATCGCAGAGAGTGAGTGGGTCAGGTTGATGGGGTATGTCAGCGAGGTGGCGGTAAAGGTGACCGATTTTGTGCTCTTCAGCATCTCCGGTCCGCTCTGGTATATGAACTGTTCGCCCATCATAGTGAGTCCGTTGCCCAAACCGAAGGTATAGTCGGCCCCCACTGTCAGCATCCGGGTATGACGCAGCTCCTCAACCGGGAGCTTTGACCAGGTGTAAGTCCCTTCAAACCAGATACCCGGACCGATGTCCCACTTTCCGTCGAGACCCAGGCGCATTTCAGGCAGCGGTTCCTCGATGGTGATGGGAATATATCCTTTCGACTGATCGGTTCCGATCATACGGTAGTGGCCTGACAGGGCGATTTCACCCTTGCCGGCCGGCATCTGTAATCGACCGCCAGCCTCGGGGAACATCCCGCCTGAACCCAGCATTTCCCAGCCTTTGGGAGTTTTACTGCGGAGCAGACCCCAAACCCAGATATTGGCATTATTCCGGAAATAGTAGCGGCCCAGGGCACCATACACGCCATCGGTCAGCTGGAGCGGGTCGCGCGGATCCATCTTGTCGAACCACATCAGCGGCCTGAGCATCACGGCACTTCCAAAATTGATCTTCTGCAGGCCCAGTCGCACCTCGAACCGTTCGGCCGAAATCCTTGCCCAGATCCGGTAGGGCTTCAGATCGCCTTCAAAGCCAACCTTTTGACCCTGCTCCCAGTTCATATATCCGAAGGCATTGACCGATGCCTCGCCGTCGAACTTCAGTGTTTCATTGAGCGGGACGGAGCCTTTCAGCATCGGAATATATCTCAATCCGGTGACCATCAGCCAGGGATCGGCAAATCTGGAAACATGGGTGCCTGAAACCTGACCGCTGAACTCCAGTTTCTGGCCTACTGTGTGCCATGGGTGAATAGCAGTCAGCAAAAATATCAGGATCAGGACTTTACTTCTTCTTTTCATTGGCTGATGGCCGGGGCATGATCCCGTAAAAAAAGAAATTGATCAGTTCCCTGATCAGGTCCACCGGCTGTGCGTACATCGCTGTAACCGCCGGGTCTTTGAGAATTTCCTGCATGTGGTTGATGAACCAGAGCATAAAACCGAGGTTCACATCCTTTCTGATGAGCCCTTTTTCCTGTGCAGCACCGTAATCCCGCATGATCTCCTGCATGGCGGCAACCGATTGTTCATGGAGGAATCCAACCACTTCCGGACCGCCGTTTAACATGATATCCTCAATGAATTCGCGGCTAAGCTCGCCGGAAAACTGGGTTTTCATAACGATGGTCTGTTGGATTTTCTCCTCGAACGGCAGATCGGAATCCATGATCCCGCGGTACCGGGCCATGCTCTCCTCGCCGGATTTCCGCATCAAATGCAGCACCAGGTCGGATTTGTTTTCGTAATACTTGTAGAAAGTCACCTTGCTTACCCTTGACTCCCGACAGATATCCTCTATCGTCACTTTACGAATGCCGAGTTTAAACAGCAGACGCAGGGCGGTTTCATTAATTACCTTAAGTTTCGGATTTTCAGCAGACTGGGGATCAAACTTCACCATCTCTAAAGTTTACGATGTACAAATTTATGTACATTATTCGTAAACTTTATTATAATTCGTATATTATTTTCAGATTTATTTTTCACCAAATATGGCCACCTCATGGGTGCCGCCGCTGCCGGCCTTTCCGCGGTACATTCCCGGTGAATTGAACACGAGGGCGATATTCCCCGAATGGTCCACCGCGATCACGCCGCCTTCTCCACCGGCAGGTTTGAGACGGTTCATAACCACTTCTTCAGCAGCCTGTTGGATACTCATGTTTTTATATTCCATCAATGCCGCGATTTCCCGGGCCACGGTATAGCGAATGAAAAATTCGCCATGTCCGGTGCCTGAAACAGCGCACGACTTATTATTTGCATAGGTGCCGGCCCCGATCACCGGGGTATCCCCGATCCGGTTCCATCTTTTGTTGGTCATCCCGCCGGTGGAGGTTCCTGCCGCCAGGTTGCCATACTTATCAAGGGCAACACATCCGACGGTCCCGAATTTATTCTCCTTCTCCTTTTCGATAGCCTTCTGCAGATCATTCCATCTGCGGTCGGTATAGAAATAGCTGCTGTCGACGATCTCAAGGCCTTGTTCCCGGGCAAATTCATTGGCCCCCTTGCCTGAAAGCATCACATGGGGAGAATTTTTCATCACCCTGATAGCCAGACTGATCGGATTCTTAACATTTCTGACTCCGGCCACAGCCCCGGCCATCAGGTTGGATCCATCCATGATCGCCGCATCCAGCTCGTTGTATCCTTCGTGGGTATACACCGCCCCTTTCCCGGCATTGAACAGGGGACAATCTTCCATGATGCGGATCACCTTCTCGATGGCCTCAATGGAGGTTCCGCCCGATTTCAGCACCTGTTCGCCGGTAGTCAGAGCGCTATCGAGCATGTGGAGATACATCTTTTCCATCTCATCGCTCAGGTTTTCCCTCAGGATCACCCCAGCCCCCCCATGAATCGCAATCGCATACTCTTTTGGCTTTTCCTCCCCTGCTTTCTTAACGCTGCATCCAGCAACCAGCAATCCAGCAACCAGCCATCCAGCAACCAGCAACCAGCCAACCAGCAACCCGTAACGTTTCATATATCCAGTGGTTTAATAATTGTGTTCAGCGGTGTCCCGAGTTTCTCCAGTCTGCGCTTCCGCAGCCAGAACACCAGGTATCCCGTGGCAATAAACATCAGGAAAAAGAGGATCTTAAATACTGTTTTTAAATCATACAGAATGATCACCCCGAAGAAAAACACCATCAGGATACCTACCGTAACTGACGCCTTGAGCCAGAACTTCCTGATTTTGAACGGGGAGTTTATAAATTTATCCGGATAGGCTTTCGGGAACCTCCAGGCTGCGAGCAATATCGGAACAAAGATCACCAGGCCGCCCAGCGATGCGTAGGAGGCGAAAGTGGTCAGGGAGAATCCGGATAGAACTCCGGCAATTGAGAGAATATAGATGATGGACAGCAATACCCAGGGCACCTGCCTTTTGGCGGTCATTTTCCCGAACCAGGCAGGCAGCATCCCGTCCTGGACGATCATCAGCAGCGAACGGGTGCCAATGATCAAGAGGGAATTTAAAGTGGTTAGGAGAGCGAGCACGGCGCCACCCAAGACAAAAAACATGTACAAACCGTTGGGAAGAAATGATTTACCAGCCACGAGAAGCGGCTCCTGCGCGCCTTTGAGGGAGTCACCGGAAACGCTCCCAACCGTAACAAAGGCCAGTCCCACATAAAGGATCGTCACCAGAGGGAAAGCTATGAAAAATGCCCTCGGTATGGTTTTTCCCGGATTTTTGATCTCGGAACCAATCTCGATGATCCCGTTACCCCCGAAGTAGGTGAAGGTCAGCAAGGCAAAGCTCAGCATCAGGTTGCCAGTACCTTTTTCCAGTAGCGGCGAAAACCGGACCATCTCAACATGGCCAAAGCCACCCGAGATGAATATCACCAGCGCCACAATCAGCAGAAGAATCAGTATTCCCTGCACTTGCGCGGCAATCTTAACTCCAAACAGGTTCAGCAGATAGAAAAAAGTGAGGATTGCCAGGGCCAGGATGGTAATATCCGCATGCGGCCAGAGCGACTGAATGTACCGGGCGCAACCGATCAGGTAGAGGGGGATCTGTCCGAAAAACGAGGCAAGGGCGTACACCCAGATCCCGGTGAAAGCCAGTCCGGGCGACACCATCCTGCTGGCGTACATGTAGTTGGCCCCCGATACCGGAACCGCAGCTCCCATCAAGGCCAGCGGGATCATGCTGATGAATACCGGAATCACCGCAAGTGCATAAGCTAAAGGCAGGGCCTGGGCGGCATACTGATAAACGATACCTGTGTATACGAATATCCCGCCGCCGATCATGAAACCGATCACGATATAGGAAACAAGACCCAGTCCGATCTTGTGCCTGAACTGTATGGAACTCATAGGTTTGGCTTTAGACGAGGAAGTTAAACATTTTTTCAGATCGGTCGTTTTATGCTCATGAACCGAATATTGATTTTAATACTGATTTTGATGGGTATGGATCTGCATGCGCAATCGGCGGCCCACAGGAATCCCCTGACGGCCGAGGAAAAGAGAGTGATCGTCAACAAGGGAACAGAGCGTCCCTGGACAGGAGAATACACGGATTTCAAGGGCAAGGGAACCTACCTTTGCAAGTGGTGCGATGCTCCGCTCTACCGTTCGGAAGACAAATTCGACTCCCATTGCGGTTGGCCCAGCTTCGATGATGAGATACCCGGTGCCGTAAAACGTCAGCTTGATGCCGACGGTCATCGCGTTGAGATCCTCTGCGCAAATTGCGGGGGTCATCTCGGACATGTATTTGAGGGAGAAGGCTTTACCGCCAAGGACACCCGCCATTGTGTCAATTCCATTTCAATGAAATTCAAACCTTATCAGCCCATGGAAAATCAGAAGAAAACCGAGACTGCCATCTTTGCCTGCGGATGTTTCTGGGGGGTTCAGCACTATTTCGACAAAGCTCCCGGTGTGATCAGCACAGAGGTCGGATATACCGGCGGTCACAAGGCTAATCCCACCTATAAGGAGGTTTGCAGCCATACCACCGGTCATGTGGAAGCCATCAAAGTAGCGTTTGATCCGGCCAAAACCACTTTCGAAGATCTGGCCAAACTCTTCTTTGAGATCCACGATCCCACCCAGACCAACGGTCAGGGCCCCGATATCGGTCCACAATACCTCAGCGAAGCATTCTATTTCGATGAAGCCCAGAAAGCCACCATTGAAAAGTTAATCAGCATCCTGAAATCCAAAGGACTTAAAGTCGTTACCAAAGTCAGGCCCGCCTCAACCTTCTGGCCTGCAGAGGAATATCATCAGGAATACTACGAAAAGACCGGCGGAACGCCCTATTGTCACTTTAGGACGAAGAGATTCTAGACGTGACGCGGGACGCGGGACACGTGACGCAGAGAAAGTATCACATTATCACATTTCCACTTTATCACAAAAAATTTGTCTCATGCTGCGCGTTTCATGTTTCATGCTGCGCGTTTCATGTTTCATGCTGCGCGTTTCAATATTGACAAATGAAACCTGAAACGGTTGAAACGGTTGAAAAGGTTGAACTGGTTGAACTGGTTAAAATGGTTTTTGTGGATAAGTGGATACGTGGATGGGATCCCGGCTTCCGCCGGGATGACAATAAAACCAATCACACCAATCATACCCATCACACCCACCACACCAACCACAACAACCACAACCGTTCTAGGGTTACAGGTGGTTACAGCGACCTGATCTTGATCCCCAGGTAAATCGTGCGCGGTGCTCCGGGGCCGTAGATATAGTTGCTGTCGCGGAATTTGCCGGTATCAAAATCTTTTTGGTAAGCGTTGAGCATGTTTTTCACTCCTCCGTAGACTTCCAGATTGGTATCCAGTCGGGTGCTGGTGAACAGGTATGCAATCCTGATGGATAGTTCGGCAAACGGATCGGTTTCTTTGTAGGCATCTTTTCCAGGATTATCAACAGATCCGCCCACGTGGAGCAGGGTCATTCCGCCGGTGTAAACTCCGGTAAAAGCAGCAGTCAGCCGGCCGGTCGGGGTCAGGGTCAGTGTGGAATATCCGTATACATCAGGAGCTTTCAGATAAATGGTCAGGGGATCGAGATCCTTCGACCAGGCAACGGGAGTGTCATATAAACTCCTCTGGAGTGTCATTCCGGCTTCGAGCTGGGCCTTCCGGTTGTAATTTCCCCTGATCTCAGCCGTCACGCCGGTAACCGTTGATCCCGATGAGTTTCGTTTTTCATAGATCAGTCCAAATTCATCGCTGCCCATCTCCTCGAGCACAAATGCATCCCTGAGCCTGGTGGTAAAGCCCTCAACAGTAAACCCGAGAATGTACTTTTCGGTGGGCTTGTCGAAATTGACCGATCCGCTGAAAGAATTGGAATACTCCGGCTTCAGACCGGGAGCAAGGACAATGCGGGAAACTCCGCCTGCTGCAAAGCTGAAGTGCATGTCGGCATCAAAGGCTTGTGGCGCACGGAATCCGGATGCCCATGAGGTTCTCAGCTGAAAATATTTTCCTGCTTTGTAGAGCAAGGATATCCTGGGGTTTAACACCCAATTGGTCAGCATGTTATGCTTATCAATCCTGATTCCGGTCAGCAGGGTGAATCCTTTGAAGACCATCCAGTCGCTCTGTAAAAACAGGCCCGCATTCTTAGCCACCTGATCAAGGTGGTAGTTATAGGCATAGATCCGGTCGTCAACATCATCCGACAGGTATTCGGCTCCGCCGGTAAGGATATTGGTCCCGCCCAGGAATGAGTTCAGACGGTGATTCAGCTGGAATCCGGCCTGCAGTGTGGTATTGTAGGTATTACCGTAGGGAGGATTGCGGTAGTGATCGGCAATCCCGGCGGAATCATCAGGGATCACGCCGGTATAATGCTTGCGCCGGTTGTTCTGACCGGCCATATAAACAATAAGCGAACTGTTTTCATCATTGAAATCAATCTGATAATCCAGCCCGCCCATATAGAGATTATGGGTACGCTCCTCCGACTGGCCGGCCTCATGGGCAGGTTTATCGGTCATTTCACCTCCGTAGCGGTATTCGTACATGCTCGTAAAGTTCAGCTCCAGTTTCTGGTTGGCGGTCGGCTTGAAAAAGGTGGTAAATCCGAATGAGTTATTCTTCAGCTGCGGTAGTTCAGAATAATTATCACCGTTGGTGTCATACATTCCCCGATCGCGGCGCGATACGTAGAGCGAAACGCCCGCATTCCGCTTTTGCGACAGGACATTCAGGTTTCCGTTCAGCAGATTGTCGCCTGTGGTTCTCCCGATTAGCCCCTGGTTGACCATGATCTCATAGGAGTTTTTATCGGGCAGCCGGGTGATCACATTGACGGTACCGCCGATGGCACTTGAACCATAGAGAGCCGATCCGCCGCCCCTCACAACCTCAATCCTGTCGATCATGTTCGACGGGATCTGTTCCAGGCCGTAAAGTCCGGTCAGGGGGCTGAAAATAGGCCGGCCGTTGATGAGGATCTGCGAATAGGCCCCACCCAATCCATTCATGCGCAGCTGCGAATAGTTGCAAGTCTGGCAATCAGTTTCGATCCGCAACCCGGGCTGAAAAGCCAGTCCCTCCGACAGGGTATTCACCTGGATCATTCCGATGGTTTTGGCATCCAGAACACTAACGATCACGGGTGATTCGGTCTGTCGCTTGAAAGTTTTGGTACCCGTAACCACCACATGATCAAGGGTCATCACCTCCTCCTCCAGATCAAAATTCACCTCGATGGATGAACCTTTGGCCAGGGTCACTTTTTTGGATTGCTTTTTATAACCGAGTGACTGCGCAATCAGATTATATTCACCCACCGGCAGGTTCACCAGCATGTAATGGCCGGTAACGTCGGTGGTGGTCCCATGGGTTTTCCCCTCCAGGTAAACCGTAACAAAAGGAACATGCTCCCCTTTGGACTTGACATCTCCAAAGATGTTCGCATCAGTGGTCTGAGAGAACAAGGGGAAAAGAAAAAATGAACCGGTCAGCAGGAGGCAGAAAGTCAGTAATCTCTTCATCGATGGCTTTTTGGAATACCAACAACGGGGAGAGGGAAATGTTCAGAAGTGAATAGTGAATAGGGAATGGTGAATAGAAAAAGGTGACACCTTTACTGTCATCCCGGACTTGATCCGGGATCTGTT
>Ga0172369_10001371_pt1 | contig 35130 bp, 39 predicted proteins | sample LakKiv25m_FD_114539 | JGI IMG/M metagenome (GOLD analysis project Ga0172369, IMG submission 114539) | Freshwater microbial communities from Kabuno Bay, South-Kivu, Congo - kab_022012_11.25m | ecosystem: Environmental > Aquatic > Freshwater > Lake | place: Democratic Republic of the Congo... | reverse complement strand
TTTGGGGCTTTTTACGGATAAGATTATTACGGTTAGCGATAACCTAAAGAAGGAATTGGCTGAAAAGTTTAAAATAGCTCCGGAAAACAAAATTTCTGTAATAGAATTAGGATTTGAGATGGAGGAGCTGTTTAAATTAGCTCCGAAGAAAAGCGCTGAAACTATAAATATAGGCATAGTCGGAAGGCTGGTACCCATAAAAAATCACAAGATGATTCTCGATTGCGCTTACAATCTAAAACAGTATGTCCGCTCGAACAGTATTCGTATTATTATAGTTGGCGACGGAGAAATAAGAAGTGGTCTGGAGAAGTATACGGAAAAATTGGGCATATGCGATATGGTTGAGTTCAGGGGATGGGTTAAAGATTTAAAGGCGATTTATGAGGGGCTGGATATAGTAGCATTGACGTCTTTGAATGAAGGCACGCCTGTATCGCTTATAGAGGCAATGGCTGGCGCAAGGCCGGTTGTAGCTACAAAAGTAGGCGGCGTGCCGGATATCGTGCAGGATGGGAAGAACGGGTACCTTATAGAATCCGGAGACAAGGAAGGCTTTAGCCGGAAACTTATGGATTTAATAAAAGATCCTGAAAAAAGAAGGAAATTCGGCGAGTACGGAAGAGGCGTAGTTAAAGAGCGATTCTCAAAAGAAAGATTGATAAAAGATACTAAAGAGTTGTATAATACTATCCTACAAAAAAATAAAAATAATTGAAAGAAAATAGCCTCCAGATGTGTCTATTATAGTAGAAAGGAGGCTAATTATGGCCATGAACAAAAAAGAAAAAAGTGAGATTGGGGAGTTAAGAACAGAGCTGAGGGATAGCGTAGGAGAATTAAGAAGACATATGGGTGTTTTGGTTGAGAGTGTGCGTTCAGATGTTAAAATAATCGCTGAACAACATGGGAGTATTGTTACAAAGCTAGAAGAGCACGATAGAAGATTTGATATAATAGATATAGATTTGAAAGCTATTAAAGGCGCGTTGTTTGGCATGAGTCATAAACTCGATAACCATGAAGTTAGGATTTGCAAATTAGAATCTGGTAAATAATTGTTATAGCGGAGGAATTAGATGAAAGTTCTTATTACAGGCGGGGCGGGATTTATTGGGTCGCATTTAAGCGATGAATTAATAGCGCTTGGGAATGAAGTAACTATTTTGGATAATCTTTCTACGGGAAGATTTGAAAACATCGCCCATCTGGACGGTAATAAGTCTTTCCAGTTTGTGGAAGGCAGTATTATGAACGAGATGCTGGTGGATAAATTGGTTGAAAGATGTGATGTTGTGTATCATCTGGCTGCAGCAGTAGGGGTAGACCTGGTTGTAAAAAAGCCGCTGGAATCTTTGATAACAAATATCAAGGGCAGTGAGATAGTCCTGGATATGGTCCACAGGTATCATAAGAAGATCCTTATCACATCTACTTCTGAGATATATGGTAAAAATACAAACGGCCCTTTAAAAGAAGATGACGACAGGATTCTGGGCTCGCCGCTAAAAGTGAGATGGGGATATTCTACTGCAAAGGCAGTGGATGAAATGCTGGCTTATATTTACTGGAAAGAGAAAAAAGTCCCCACTATTATAGTAAGGCTTTTTAATACAGTCGGCCCTCGCCAGACCGGAGCCTATGGGATGGTTATACCTAGATTCGTAAATCAGGCGCTTAAGAATGAAAACATGACTGTATATGGAACAGGAAAACAGTCCAGATGTTTTTTGCATGTAAAAGATGTTACCAAAACGCTCATTAAACTTATGAACAGTAAAGATGCTGTAGGCCAGGTATTTAATATAGGCAGCCAGGAAGAGATCTCAATAGAAAACCTTGCAAAAAAAATAATAGAGATTACCAAAAGTAAATCTAAATTAATTTACATATCTTATGAAAAAGCGTATGAAGAAGGTTTCGAAGATATGCAGCGCCGCGTTCCTGATACCGCAAAGGTCAAAAATTTAGTCGGCTTTAAACCTACCATAGATTTAGAAGGTACAATAAAAAGCGTTGTAGAATATTATAAAAAATAGTAAAACCGCGTCCCGATTGCAATCGGAACGCGGTTGAGATGGTTTATTATGTTAAAATCTTACCTTATCCCATTTTTATTATCCTTTAGCTTATCTCTCCTTATTACTCCTATTGTTAAAAGAATAGCTATGTTAAATGGCTATATCGCCAAGCCTCGGGAAGACAGGTGGAACAAAAATCCTACAGCTCTTTTTGGCGGCGTAGCTATTTTTTTAAGTTTTATTATCCCGTATGCGATATTTGTAAAGCTTAATATTGCCAATATTGGTATTATTCTAGTCGGATGCCTTATTTTTGGCGTAGGGATATTTGATGACATAGCGCGTTTAAAACCCTATACAAAGCTTTTTAGCCAGATAATAGCGGCAGCTTTACTTGTTCATTTCGGCATTAAGATCAATGTAATACCTTACCCCCTTATAAGCATACCTCTTACAATATTATGGGTAGTGGCGATAGTGAATTCTTTCAATCTTCTGGATAATATGGATGGCCTTTCCGGAGGCATAGGAGCTATCGTCGGAATCATATTATTTGTATATTCTCTTTTAAATGGGAATCTTGAAGTTGGCCTGCCTGCGCTGATTTTAGCCGGAAGCCTCCTGGGATTTCTTAGATATAATTTTAATCCAGCTCAGATTTTTATGGGGGACTCCGGAAGCATGTTTATAGGTTTTATGCTGGGAGCTATAACTTTACAGGGAACATGGAGAGAATCGACTCAGTTAGTAATGGTACTTTTTATACCTCTCCTTATCCTGGCAGTGCCGATATTTGATACAATGTTTGTAACTTTAATGAGAAGCATTAATTCGCGCAAGGTCTTCCAGGGCGGAAAAGATCATATATCGCACAGGATGGTCGTCCTGGGGCTTTCTGAAAAAAAGACAGTCATCTCCCTTTATTTTATTGGTATAATTTTTGGCGCAATAAGTATCTTATCCATGTTTGTCAGCCCTGTCGTGACAGGTGTACTTATACTTTTAACGATAATAATACTTGTATACTTCGCAGCCTTTTTAGGCAAAGTCAAGGTTTATGGCCAGGAAGAAATTATTCATATAAAAAAGAAAAATGGAAGTGTAGTCTTAAATAGCATATTGCTTCATAAAAGAAGGATTCTGGAAGTAGGAGGAGATTTTATATTGATATGCCTGGCTTATATCTCTGCGAATCTTTTAAGATATGAAGGCGTTTTAACAATAGACAGCCAGGATATTATAGTGAAGAGCCTGCCGCTCGTATTAATCGTAAAATACCTGGTGTTTTTTAAATTCGGGCTCTATAGAGGGATATGGAGATATGTAAGTGTCCTGGATCTTGTGAATATTTTTAAAGCAGTTTCCTTTGCATCTATTGCAACAGCCGCGTTGATACTTTTTATATGGCGGTTCCAGGGATTTTCCAGGGCAGTTTTTATTATTGACTGGCTGATGCTGTTTCTTTTTATTTCAGGCGCGAGAGTTTTAGAAAGAGTGTACAAAGAAATATTTGATCAGGCCAGCCTCGCTGGAAAAAAAGTCCTTATATATGGGGCAGGGGATGCCGGGGAATTTGTTTTACGCGAAATAAGAAATAATAAATTGCTTCACTATGAACCTGTGGGATTCCTGGACGATGATAAAGAAAAAACAGGCCACCGCATACACGGTGTAGCTATTCTTGGCACAAGAGGCGACTTGGAGAGATTTTTAAAGTCTAAAGAAGCTGATGAACTCATAATAGCTATTCCAGGTATAGATAGATATATCTTAGAGGAGGTAATATCTATCTGTAATAGCCTGGAAGTAAAGTATAAAAAGATTTCCGATATCCTTCCCAAATAATAAACCGCACAGGTGGCCGTAGGCCTACTGTGCGGTTGTGGTGGTGTTATATGCAGAAAAAAAATGTATTAGTTACAGGCGGAGCAGGTTTCATAGGCAGCCATCTTGTGGATAAGCTTTTAGAACAGGGCCACAGAGTGACGATTCTGGACAATCTATCCACAGGAAGACCGCAGAACCTGGCACATCTAAAAGAAAATAAAAATCTCACTGTCAAAAAAGCTGATATCGCTTACTTGGACGCGATAAAGGAATATTTTAAAGGCATTGACTGGGTGTTTCATTTGGCAGCGTTGGCGGATATAGTACCTTCTATAACAAATCCTGCGGAGTATCACCGTTCAAATGTGGACGGGACATTTAGCGTACTTGAGGCGTCAAAGCTGGCAGGAGTAAAAAGATTTATCTATACAGCATCTTCATCGTGTTATGGCTTGCCGGATGTCATTCCTACGCCTGAATATGCTGCTATTAAACCAGAATATCCTTATGCGCTTACAAAATATCTGGGTGAGTGTTATGCCATGAATTGGGCAAAGATTTACAAATTGCCTGTTATCTCGCTGAGGCTTTTCAATGTTTACGGCCCGCGTTCCAGGACATCAGGCACATATGGCGCGGTGTTTGGAGTTTTCCTGGCACAAAAACTTGCGGGAAAACCGTTTACAGTAGTGGGGGACGGGAACCAGACAAGAGATTTTACATATGTCAGTGATGTTGCCAGGGCGTTTATAGCTGCGGCTGAGTCTGATTTACAAGAAGAGATTTTTAATGTAGGAAGCGGCAATACTTACAGTGTAAATAGATTGATAGAACTTCTGGATGGCAAAAAGGTGTATATACCTAAAAGGCCCGGAGAACCGGATTCTACTTTTGCAGATATATCAAAGATTAGAAGGTTATTAAACTGGAAACCAGAAGTCAGCCTTGAGCAAGGCGTGAAGATTTTACTGGAAAATATAGACTACTGGCGCGAGGCGCCTGTGTGGACGCCTGAAAAAATAGAAGACGCTACAAAAGAATGGTTTAAATATCTTTCAAAGTAAAAACCTTGCGCATGAAAAACCGCGCAGGATGCCGCCTATGGCGGCATCCTGCGCGGTTGGGGTGGTCAATATTAAGGAGCAAATCGAATGTATAACAAGATTAAAACCTTAAACGCGTTAGCGGATATTATTCAAAAACTTAAGAAACAAGACAAGAGGATAGTCCAGTGCCATGGCGTTTTTGACCTTCTGCATCCCGGGCATGTGCGGCATTTTGAATCTGCCAAAAGGCAGGGGGATGTGCTTATCGTGACTCTTACAAAAGATAAGTATGTCAATAAAGGCCCAGGCAGGCCTGTTTTTAACCAGCGCCTCAGAGCTGAGTTTATAGCTGCGCTTGAGTGCGTGGATTATGTGGCTATAAATGAATGGCCTACAGCTACCAATACGATAAAAAAAATAAAGCCTGATATATATGCCAAAGGAAGCGACTATGCTGATTCCGGTAAAGACCTTACGGGCGAGATCAAGAACGAAGAGGAAGCAGTCCGATCTATAGGAGGGAAGATTTATTTTACAGACGATATAACATTCAGCTCTACGAAACTATTGAATACCCATTTTAGCGTGTACCCTGAAGAAACAGAAGATTATTTAAATGATTTCAGGCAGAAATATACGGCAGATCAGATAGTGAAATATTTAAAAGACCTGGCCGGCATGAAGGTTCTTGTAATAGGCGATACTATTATAGATGAGTATCATTATTGCAAAGCAATGGGCAAAGCCTCGAAGGAAAACATTATACCTACCAGATTCCTTCGCGATGAAACATTTGCCGGAGGCGTGCTGGCAGCTGCTAATCATATAGCAGGTTTTTGCGATAATGTGCATTTGGTGACATGCCTTGGGAGCCAGAATAGCTACCAGGATTTTATAGAGAGCCATTTAAAACCCAATATAAAAACCAAATTTTTCTTTCGCGACGACGCACCTACTACTGTAAAACGCAGATTTATCGAAGATGCATTTTTGTCAAAGTTGTTCGAGGTATGTTTTTTAGATGACCGGCCTATCACTAAAACAGTTGAACAAAAGGTTTTAAAATATCTGGAAGGCATTATCAAAGGCTATGACCTTGTGCTCCTGGCTGATTTTGGCCATGGCTTTATCGAGAAAAATGCAGTAAATTTTATTGTAAAAAAAGCAAAATTTTTGGCAATAAACGCTCAGACAAATAGCGCCAATATAGGTTTTAACCTTGTAACTAAATATCCTAGCGCTGATTATATATGCATAGATGAACCGGAGATGAGGCTGGCAAGCCACAGTAAATTTGATAAAATAGAAGATTTGATAATGCTGATGAAAAAAGATATTAAATATAAAAAGATAGTTATTACCCTGGGACATAAAGGATCTATAGGCTATAGCCCTCGGGAAGGTTTTTTAAGAGCCCCTGTTTTTTCTAAAGAGATAGTGGATAGAATAGGAGCAGGAGACGCGTTCCTGTCAATTACCGCACCTTGCGCGGCGGCAGGCTATCCCATGGAGGCTATATGCTTTATCGGTAATGCTGTAGGAGCGATGAAAGTCCTGATAGTGGGCAACAGGTCTTCGGTAGAGCCTGTGCCGCTTTTTAAATTTATCAGCACGTTGTTAAAGTGATATTTAAAGGAGTTCTCGACAGGCTAGAACAGTATTGTGCGGTAATATTCTTCAAGCGGACGTTTTAGCTACGCATGTAAGCCAAGCCGAGAAGAAAAAGGAGTTTACATGTTTGCTTATTTTGGAAAGCTTAGCCATCTTTTTAGGAAAATAGAAGCTACTGAGAAATGCGGAAAGATAGTTAATATATCTTCAGCTCTTAAGAGCAGCGTGGCTCTGGTAAAGAGTGCTGCGGCTGAAGGAAATAAGATAATGTTTATCGGCAATGGCGGCAGCGCCAGCATAGCAAGTCATATGGCAGTGGATTTTTGGAAGAGTAGCCGCATAAAAGCAATAAGTTTTAACGACAGCGCTCAGTTGACATGTTTAAGCAATGATTTTGGTTACAAGCATGTATTTGAAAAACCTATAGAAATGTTCGCCGAGCCTGGGGATGTTCTTATAGCAATATCCAGTTCAGGCAAATCGGAAAACATATTAAGAGGCGTAAAAGCGGCAAGGCGCAGAAAATGCAGTATAATAACAATGTCCGGGTTCAAGAAAGATAATCCGCTTAGAAAAGCCGGGGATTTGAATTACTATATCCCGTCTAATTCTTATGGTTTTGTGGAAATCGCTCATGGCGCGATATGCCACTTGTTCGTGGACTATACACAGAAAACTGCGTAGGCCGCCGGCAAGGCCATGAAAAACCGCTTAGGTTGCCGTCGCAGACGGCATCCTAAGCGGTTAGGGTGGTTATATGGATAAATATCGCATAGACAGCCATAAGTTAATGTTTCATATCAGCCGCGTCAATGACTGGCTTAACAGAAAAACTATTTATCCGGTCTATATGGAAATTTCTCCGGCAGGTTCATGCAATCATCGTTGCATATACTGTGGCTTGGATTTTATGGAATACCGCCCGAAATTTCTTAAAACAGAGGTATTTAAACAGTGCTTAGTTAAAATGGGAAGATGCGGCGTAAAGAGCATTATGTACGCTGGAGAAGGCGAGCCTTTCCTGCATAAAGACATAGCGGAGATAACAAAAGCTACCAAAAATGCAGGTATAGACGTGGCTTTCACTACAAACGGGGCGTTATTTAATAAAGAATTAGCCGGGAAGATCCTGCCTTATGCATCCTGGATCAAGGTGAGCATTAATGCCGGAACACCGGCTACTTATGAAAAAATACATCACTCACCTGAGGGCGATTTTGAACGCGTTTTTAAGAACATGTCTTATGCTGCTGAATTGCGTGATAAAAAGAAATACAACTGCGCCCTTGGGATGCAGCTGGTACTTTTGCCGCAAAATAGCGAAGAGGTTGAAATTTTGGCAAAAAAGGCAAAAAATATAGGGATGGATTATCTTGTGGTAAAGCCTTATTCACAGCATCCGCAGAGCAAAACCAGGCTTTTTAAAAATATAAAATACAGCAAGTACTATGATATGGCAAACAGTTTAAGCAGGTACAATGATAAGAATTTTCATGTTGTGTTCAGGATTCACGCTATGCAGAAATGGGACGATGATGATAGGGGCTATAAACATTGCTTTGCTTTGCCTTTCTGGTCTTACATAGATTCGGATGGAAACGTGTGGGCATGCAGTATTTATCTGACTGATAAAAGGTTTATGATAGGCAATATTTATAAAGACAGCTTCAGCCGGATATATAAAAGCGGGAAATATAAAAAGCTTATTAATATGGCTGGCAGGGTATTGGATACATCCAAGTGCCGCGTTAATTGCCGCATGGATGAGGTTAACAGATACCTGTGGGAACTTAAAAATCCTTCGGAGCACGTTAATTTTATATAAGCACAAAGACAAGACCAGGTCTTGTGCTTAATTCCACGATTAGCACATATGGATAAAGAAAAATTTCTTAAGAAAAAGGCAGATGAGATCAGGGACGAAATTATAAGAGTTTCTGTAAAGAATAAGGCGGGCCATATCGCGCCTTCTTTATCCTGCGTTGATATACTTACCGCCCTTTATCACGATGTAATGAGATATAAGCCCGACGACCCCTTATGGGAAGAGAGAGACAGGCTGGTTTTTTCCAAAGGGCATGGTTGTTACGCGCTTTACGCAATCCTGGCGGATAAAGGCATTATACCTGCTAAAGAATGGAAGGCTTTTTATACAGATTCAAGTTCTTTGCCAGGATGTATAGAAAGAAGGCCTGAGTACGGGTTTGAGGCAAGCTGCGGGTCTCTCGGCCATGGGTTACCGATTGCGGTTGGCATTGCTTTTGGAGCGAAACTCCAGAGCAAAGATTATCATACATTTTGCGTCGCGGGAGACGGAGAATTGCAGGAAGGGACGACGTGGGAGGCTTTGCAGTTTGCGGTTAAACACGAAATAAAAAACCTGACTATTATTATTGATTCAAACAGGCTTCAGGCAATGGATTTTGTAATCAATGTGCTTGATAAGGAAGAGGATGATAACGTTAAAAGGATCCAGGGTTTTGGCTTATCCCCTGTAGTTTGCCCGGGGCATGATACCGGCAGGCTGGCGGATTTGCTGCGCCAGGTAAAGGCCTCGTCAGGTAATAAGCCGGGCGTAATTATAGCGAAAACAGTAAAAGGTTTCGGCCTGAAATGCATGGAAAATGTGCCAAAGTTCCATTTCCGCATTCCTAACAACGAAGAATTATCAATGGGGACGAGCTATGAGTCATGCGCGGAATTTTAGAAAAGAGATCGTAAATAAAATCGTGCCTTATTTTCGCAAGGATGAGAAATATTGCCTGTTGGTATGCGATATGGGATTCGGGGTTATAGACGAATTGAAAAAGGAATTTCCAGAAAGGGTTATCAATTGCGGTATCATGGAACAGGGGATTGTGGGCATTGCCGCGGGAATGAGCATGAGCGGTTCTATCCCTATCGTGTATTCGATAGTAAATTTTTTAGTTTTCAGGGCGCTTGAACAGATAAGGAATGACGTTATTTTGCAGGGCCTTAATGTCAAATTCATAGCGACAGGAGTGGATAATTATTTTAAATTCCTGGGGCTTTCACATTGCTGCGGGAAAGATGATATAAAACTTATGAAATTGATAAACATGAAAGTATATGACCCGTATGCGTCAAAGAAGCCGTTTGATAAAATAATCGATAGCTGGATATCCAGCGATAAAACGGGCTATATACGGGTCTAAAGGCATGACTAATAAACCTTCAATATCAGTAATTGTTCCGGCTTATAACGAAGAAGAAAATTTAACCGGCGCTGTTTTGTCTATAAAGTCAGCGGCGGCGGACAATTTCAGCGGATATGAAATACTGATTATCAATGACTGCAGTTCGGATAAAACAGGTATTATAGCTGATGATATCTCAAAAAAAGATCCGAATATAAGAGTTTTTCACAATCCAAGAAATATGGGGTTTGGATATAACTACAGGATGGGCGTAGGCCTGGCGACAAAAGATTATATAGGGCTTATCCCGGGAGACAATGAGATACTCGAAGAGTCTATAAAGGGGATATTTAGTTGTGTAGGAAAGGCGGATATGGTGCTTCCGTACCATACAAACTCAGAAGTAAGGTCTTTTTTAAGGCGCAGTTTATCAGGAAGTTTTACAGCGCTTTTAAATCTATTATTCGGTTACAGGCTTAAGTATTACAATGGCCCTGTGGTGCATAAAAGAGAAATTATAACAAAAGTTCCGATGACTACAGATGGATTTGCGTACCAGGCAGAGATCATAACGAGGCTGCTAAAAGCAGGGCATTCATATATTGAAACAGGTATGAAGATACGTAACCGCCAGCATGGGCACTCAAAGGCCTTGTATCCAAAAAATGTATGGAGCGTTTTTAAAACTGTGGCGAGACTCTACTGGGAATTAAATCTTAAAAGATGAGGATAGGGATAGATATACGTTCAACTCTTAAGAAGCAGACAGGGATCGGGAAATACACTCTTAATTTAATAAACGCTCTTGCGGAAATAGATAAAGTAAATAATTATTATCTCTATAGCAGAAAAAAGATCCTGGATTTTAAAAGGCGCCTTCCAAAATTACCCGCCGGAAATTTCAAACATAAAGTAGATTATTTTAAAAAAGGGATAGGCAAAGTTTTGCAAGAGCTTGATGTGTTTCATACATCAAGTTACGATCTCATGAGGCCAGAAAAGGCCAGGAAATTTATTGTTACCGTACATGATGTCATTATAAAAGCCTATCCTCATGGCCACGATGAAAAGACTATAAAAGAGGCAGATGAACAGCTTAAAAGAGTTTTGAGCGAGGCGGATTTGCTACTTGCGGATTCATATAATACAAAGTCTGATTTGGTGAAGTTTTATAAAATAGAGGATGCAAAGATTCGTGTTATTTATCCTGGTATCGCTGTCCAACTTCGCAAGTTGCCCAATTGGGCAACTTGCGAAGTTGGACAGGTCAAATATATTCTTTTTGTCGGCACTATCGAGCCTCGCAAAAATATACAGGGACTAATAAAGGCATTTAATCTATTGAAAAAAGAACATGGCATGGCGCATAAATTAATCATCGCCGGCATGAAAGGCTGGATGTATGAAGATATTTTTAAAGAATATGAAAATTCTGAGTTTAAAAATGATATCATATTTAAAGGCTATGTAGGCGATAAAGAGCTTGCAAAGCTTTATCAAAATGCATCAGTTTTTGTTTATCCGTCATTCTATGAAGGATTTGGGTTTCCAATATTGGAAGCATTTGGTTACAGCGTGCCTGTAGTTACGTCCCGAACCTCATCCTGCGGCGAGATAGCGGGAGATGGAGCTTTATTGATAAATCCGGAGAATTATAAAGAGATCGGAGAGGGAATCTTTAAGGTTATTAACAATGAATCTCTCAGGCATGAGTTGATCGCAAAGGGTTTAAACAGGGCAAAAGAATTTACCTGGAGAAAAACCGCAAGAGAATTTTTGGATTGCATAACCAATAAAAAAACCGTTGTATAACCGCGTAGGTTGCCGAAGGCATCCTGCGCGGTTAAGAAGTTAAACTATTTTCTTAGAGCCGGATTTAAGGCAGGGTCGTTATACATCTTATGTTGCTTATAGGATTTAATTTTTTTCCTTCCGGAATAAATATCATCCATTAATTCTTTAAGGCATTTCAGAAGATCGCCGGAGCGTTCATTAACCTGCTCAAGCATTTTGGAGCATTTTTCTATGTGTGGGATATCAATATCTTTGCGATTTATTTCTTTTTTTAGGTTATAGCTTCTCAGGGCAAGTATTGTAAGGCGGTCATACAGGCTTCCGGGATTTTCAGAATTCATAGGTAGTGTTTGATCTATTGACCCAAGTTTTTTCTCAACATCTTCCCTGATAAGAGTATCCAGGATGTCTATGATGTCATTTCTCCTCTGGTTTTCTTTATCAATTTTTCTTTTTAGTTCAGCTATGTAGCTATCAGGAACGTTTTTACGCCTGGCCTCATCCTCATAGCCCCAGAGCGTGAAATTTGCCACTAATAGGTCTAGTATAGTTTTTTCAATAGGCGTAGAACCTGTGTTTTTAAAGTCATTATTATACAGGCCTTCTACGAGCGTATTTACAGATTTAAACCACTTTTCCATAGTGAAAATAGTATATCATATTTTTAATTTTTATGGTATATTATAAATTCAAATGAGCAAGAATATTTTAATTATAAATCCTTTTGGCATAGGAGATGTGCTGTTTTCAACGCCTTTAGTTTCCGCTATTAAAAAAGCTTATTCTGAGAGCTATATAGCATATATATGTAATTTGAAAGTAAAAGATATATTAAATACAAATCCGGAGATAAATGAGGTTTTTGTATATGAAAGGGATGAATATAGAAACCTCTGGAAAGAATCTAAAATACGAGCCATAAAGAAATTCTTTAATTTCTGGGGAGAGATAAAGAAGAGAAAATTTGATATAGTATTTGACCTGTCGCTTGGCAAAGAATATGCGTTTTTTTGCTGGAGAGCTGGCATAAAAGATCGCAGGGGGTTTGATTATAAGGGAAGAGGAAGATTTTTAAATTATAAAATCCCATTCGATGGCTTCAACGATAAGCCTGTAACCGAATATTATTTAGACCTTCTTGATAAACCTCGCAGGATGCCTTCGGCATCCTGCGAGGTTGAAGTGGTTAAAACAGTTTTGGTTACAACTGATTCAGACAAAACTTATATAGACAATTTTTTAACCCAATCCGGCGTGAATAGTAATGATATCTTGATTGGCATTGCCCCAGGCGGCGGCATGAGCTTTGGCCAGAAAAACCAGGATAGGCGCAGGTGGGGCGTTAAGAAATTTGCCGGATTAGCAGATAAAATTATTGAAAAGTTTAATACCAAAGTAGTTTTAATATGGGGCCCGGGAGAGGAAAATCTGGTTAAAGAAATAACGTCTCTGATGAAACAAAAGCCATTAATTGCACCAGCTACTAAGATAAGAGAAATGGCAGAGCTATGCGCAAGATGCAAGCTTGTAATCTGCAGTGAAGGAGGCCCTCTTCATATAGCTAACAGTCAGGGCGTTAAGACAATATCAATATTTGGGCCTGTAGATGAGAAAGTCTATGGCCCGTATCCAAAAAACGAAAAAAATGTAGTGATAACTTCGGATGCGGATTGCAGGCCGTGTTATAAAAAATTTAAGCTTCCTGAATGCAGTAACAAAAAATGCCTTGAAGCCATTTCCGTAGATAAACTTGACACTCTGACAATGTTAGTTTTGTCAAGTTTATACAAGAAGGAATAAGGAGGAATGATGAAAGTCGATGTATTTACATTAAAAAGACAATATGACGGGATAAAAGATGAGTTAAAAGAGCCGATAGAAAAAGTCATGACTTCAGGTGGTTTTATTCTGGGCGAAGACGTAGGCCTTTTTGAAAAAGAATTTGCCGCATACTGTGGAGTAAAATATGGCATAGGCGTAAATTCTGGCACTGATGCGTTATTTTTAGCCTGCCTTGCCTGCGGCATTGGAAAAGGCGACGAAGTAATAACTCCGGCTTATACTTACATAGCTACTAGTCTTGGTATTTCCATGGCAGGGGGAAAGCCAGTTTTTATAGACACAGAAGAAAGGACTTATTGTATTGATGCCACAAAAATAGAAAAAGCTATTACTAAAAAAACAAAGGCGATATTACTTGTACATCTATATGGCCATCCGGCTGATATGGATCCTATCATACAGATTGCTGAAAGACATAAACTGAAAGTTATAGAAGACTGCGCACAGGCGCATGGTGCGCTTTATAAAAATAAAAAGGTAGGAAGTTTCGGAGATGCAGCGTGTTTTTCATTTTATCCTACTAAGAATCTTGGGGCATTTGGTGATGGCGGAATGGTGGCGACTAATTCAGAAGAGATAAAAGATAAAATAACCCTTCTTCATGATTATGGCAGAAAAGGGAGATATGAAAACATAATAAAAGGTTATAATTCACGGCTTGATACTCTCCAGGCAGCGATTCTCAGGGTAAAACTTAAACATCTGGACGAGTGGAATGAAAAGCGCAGTGAAAACGCTAGTTTATATACAAAGCTATTCAAAGAAGCAAAGCTTGATATTATTCTTCCTTATGAAGCGCCTGATACAAAACATGTTTATCATCAATACACTATCCGAGTTAAGAATAGAACAGAGGTAATGGAAAAATTGGCCGATAAAGGTGTGCGCACTTTGATTCATTATCCGATACCAGTGCATCTGCAGGAATGCTATAAAGAGCTAAAGCATAAAAAAGGCGATTTTCCGATAGCAGAAAAATGCTGCGAGGGAATAATGAGCCTTCCCATGTATCCTGAATTAACTGAAGAAGAAATCAGATATGTCGCAGATTCAATAAAAACCGCGTCCCGAGTGTAATCGGGACACGGTTGAGATGGGTTAAGCTGTGAAACTTTTGATCATTGGCGCTTCCGGAGTTCTTGGAAGCAGGCTATATAATGACACTATAAAGAAAAAATGGAACACTATGGGAGTGTATTGTTCTCATGAATGCGCTGCCTTATCTTATATGGACGTAAGAGATGAAAATAGCATTGAGAGGATATTTAATCTTTTTAAGCCTGAAGTAGTTGTAATGGCCGGTGGTATTACAAATGTAGATCTATGTACGTTGAAACCAAAGCTGGCCAAGGATGTAAATATAAAAGGTACTCTGAATCTGGTAAAAAAAATAAAAGTGTATGGCTCAAAATTAATCTATATATCTACCGATTATATATTTGACGGGGAAAACGGCCCATATAAAGAAGATGATGAACCAAATCCGATAAACATGTATGGCAAAACAAAGTTAGAATCAGAAAATATTATAAAAAGTAAATTAAAAAATTACCTGATAGTACGCACCGCTCAACTTTATGGCACAGGAATGGCGGAGCAGTTTTTGAAGCTGCGCAGGTTACCGAAGGCAACTTACACAGTTGAGGCGGTCAGAAATAATAATTTTACAGTAGAAATAATCCACAACATGCAAAATGGCAGGAAGGTTTATGCTGCAGAGGATTTTTATTCCACGCCAACTTACACAGGTTCTCTTTCTGGAATGTTAATAAAGCTTATAGAGAAAAAGGCTAATGGTACATATCATGGCGCAGGAGAGGAATTTATAGACCGCTATAATTATGTTAATAAAATTGCAGATATATTTGAATTAGATAAGGGTTTAATACAAAAAGTTAAATTAAAAGACCTTAAGCTGGAAGCAAAACGCCCTAGAAAAGGCGGGCTTAGAGTTCATAAAATAAAAAAAGAAAATATAGCAAAACTATATGATTGTAATACAGGGCTTGCTTTATTGCATAAGGACCTATTAAACCGGGAGGTGGCATGAATTTAGATTATTTTAAATATGCAATTGCCAGGCCTTTTCATACTTACAGGCACAAGGCCTTAAAGAAATCTTCATCTTTATTTGCCAGAGATAGAGATCTTTACAGAAAAGCTATCCAGGAAATAGCCGAATACACCAATGAAGACGTTGTCTTGGTGGACCAAAAATGCAAGAATGCCAATGTCGGCATAAGTGGCAAAAATTATGACGCTATAAATGAAAGAGAGCTTAATGAATTTTATATCAATGATAGGCATTATCTTTACGAACTTCCAGCCTGGAATGCCGGATGCGGTAGAAGTTTTTATTTAAATAGCCTTCTGATGCCGTATCTTAAACAGAATAAATACAGAACAATTCTTGATTTTGGCGGCGGATCCGGAGATGTGAGTATAGGACTGAAAGAAGCTGGTTTTGATATGCATTACTACGATGTCAGTAAAGTGCTTATTGATTTTTCATCCTGGAGGTTTAAAAAAAGAAAAATGGATATAAAAGTTATAGATATTAAAGAGATTAATAATAGATTTGACTGCATACTCAGTTTTGATGTATTTGAACACCTTAAGAAGCTGCCTGATAAAGTAAAGGATATAGGAGATTTAATAAAGCCAGGAGGCAGCCTGATCTTTAATATAGAACTTAGCGGGGATGGCCTGCATTTAAATGAAAACAAGGTGTATACAAATGAGCGGAAGCTGGATAATGTTCTTAAATATGCCGGGTTTGATTTTAGCTGGAAGTTTAAGAAAATATTTTTTTACAAGAAAAGATAAATGCCAGATATAAAATGCGATATTATAATTCCTGTTTGGAATGAATGCGAACTTTTGAGGAAGTGTATAGCCAGCATCGAAAAGAATACATCTCTATCTTACAGGATCATATTAGTGGACAATGCTAGCTATCCGGAAACGGCTTTATATCTCAAAGGGTTGTCAGAAAGTAATAAGAATCGCACAATCCTGATACGTAACGAAGAAAACCTTGGCTTTCCAAAGGCCGTAAACCAAGGGATAGAGTTTTCCAGTGCAGCCTATCTTTGTGTACTCAATAGCGACACCGAAGTTTACAAAGGCTGGCTGGAAGAGATGATCAAAATAGCTGAGTGCAATGTTGCTATTGGCATAGTAAATCCTTCAAGTAATAATCTTGGCCAGTTGGAGCGTTTAAAAGATTCTTCCGGCAAATGGATAGAAATGTCTTCCTGTATAGGTTTTTGCATGCTTATCAAAAGAGAGGTTATCCAGAAAATAGGCAGGTTCGATGAAATATATAGTCCTGGAAATTTTGAAGATACAGATTTTTCCAGACGCGCTATCATGTCTGGATACAGATGCGTGATGGCAAAAGGCGCCTATGTCTACCATGTTCAAAATACTGGTTTCAAAAAAAGGAAAGACTGGGATAAAAATTTTAAAAGGAATCTGGAGATATTTAATAAAAAATGGGGAAAAATTAAAAGAATAGCGTATATTATTAAAAATACAGGAGAAGACAGGTTAAAGAATATAGAGGATGACATTAAAGGCTTTCTGAAAAACGGGAACTGGGTGTATATTTTTACCAAAAAAGGTTCTGCTAATCTGTTCTTGGCAGAGCACTGTTCAATGCGTGTCATTGAGTTTGGCGAATTCATGTTTGATATAAAAGTTTTATGGAATATAATATTTCGTAAAAAGAAATTCGATAAAATTATAAGGTATTAATTTTATGGAGCTCCGTAAAAAAGTGGTTATAGTTTCAGAAGCAGGTTGGCAGGGCGCAAGGCAGTTATCTATTGAGCTTTCAAAACATGGGATAGCGGCAACTATATTTATCAAGGGAAAACTTAATAGAGACGAAGTAAATATGATCACGAAATATAAAGAGATCAAGAATATATTTATATCCCAGAAATTTTTTATGGTTATTATGCTTATGCGTGTCTTATTCAGCGTTATTTTTTTAAAACCCATAGTTATATTCGGCACCAAAGAAAAAACAGAAAAAACACTCCTGGGATTAGGGAAATATTTTAAGAATATCTGTTTATTAAAATTAAGAGAATCAAAAAATTATTTCGATGTGTTTGATTCTAGTATGAGGCCAGTTAATTATAAGGATTTCCTGTAAAACATGGACATAGCTATTATTTTTGACATATTGAGATCCGATACTATAGGGATATATTATGAAAAAGCCCTCAGGGAACTGGGGCATACTGTTGACCATTTCGAGACGCATGAGATGGCCAAGATGAATAAAAAATATGATTTTTACCTGTGCATAGATGACGGATTGAATAAAGATGATATGCCAAAGCACCTATTCCCTAAGGTATTCTATGCTATAGATGTGCATTTGCCTGCCCCTGAGAAGAAAATAAGAAAAAAAGTTTTAAGCAAAAGCTATGACCTTGTATTTACGCCTGCCCAGTGGTGGATTAAGCGTATGAAAGGCATTTCTCCTACAGAGGTTATGTGGCTGAACCAGGGTTGCGATCCGGCAATACACGCCAGATTAAATATAGAAAGGAATTATGACATAGGTTTCGTAGGGACAGATGGAGGGGTTCCAAGGAAATTTTATCTTCAGGAAATAAGGGAGAGATATCCTGATAGTTTTATCGGAACCGCTGATTACAGGGATATGTCCAGGATTTACAGCGCATCCAAAATAGGATTCAGCCTTCCCATACGTTCAGAATACCTGACTCTTAGAAATTATGAGATAATGGCATGCGGCGCAATGCTTTTAATGAAAAGATTAAGAGACGATAGCGCTGAGAAGCTTGGGTTTATAGATAGGAAGCATCTTGTAATATTTGATGGGCCAAAAGACCTTTTTAAGCTTATAGATTATTATTTGAAAAATAAAGATAAAAGAGAAGAGATAGCGGAAAATGGATATCGCCTTACGATAGAAAAACATACATACCTGTGCAGGGCAAAAGAGATAGTGGATGTTATGAAAAACAGGTTTCATTTGTGTGATTAAGAATATAAAAGTTAATGACACTATTGTAACCTAAACTATAGGAGAAATTGGCATGTCCCTTCTTAGCAGGTTCAAGAGCAGGTATAAGGATTTACAAAAAATAACCAAAGTTTTCATACAACAACCACAACTAAGCTTTAAAAGGCTGACCAGATTACCTGCAACTTTACGCGGCTTTAACTATTCTCAAGAATGGCAACCCTCTGCTAACAAGCAACCATCTTTTTCTGGCCTACCAGCGGTATTTGAGCCCTCAAATCCCTTAAAATCTTATATTAATTCTCATAAGGAAGGAAAAGGTATTTTGAAGTGGGACCACTATTTTGATATTTATCATCGGCACTTTAAAAAATTTGTGGGACACGAAGTGCATATACTTGAAATTGGAGTTTTCAGCGGCGGAAGTCTCGAGATGTGGAGAGATTATTTCGGTTCCAAGTGCCACATCTATGGTGTGGATATACAGGAAGAATGTAAAATGTATGAAAACGAATACACAAACATTTTTATAGGCGATCAGGCAGATCGTAAATTTTGGAAATTATTTAAAGACAGGGTTCCTGTAGTCGATATCCTGATCGACGACGGAGGCCATCAAGCTGAGCAACAGATAGTAACGCTTGAAGAGATGCTTCCTCATCTTTCTCCTGGAGGGGTCTATCTTTGTGAAGACATTCACGGGTCTTACAATGATTTTGCTTCTTATTTACACGGGCTGATTAATAGTTTAAATGATATGATTCAGTTGTCAGAATCTGGGATTAGTCCCACGCAATTCCAGAGATGGATTAGATCGATACATTTTTATCCGTATGTTACGGTAATTGAAAAATCCGAAAAGCCTGAAGAAAAAATTACCGCTACAGGACATGGGACTGAATGGCAGCCGTTTTTAAAATTTTGAATGTATAAATATTCATATCTTATATTGAAAAGAAGATTAGCTTGTAAGATACTTTGAGATGGGCAAAATGGCTGATATTATAAAAAACCAACTATGAGACTTGACATATCAGTTGGTTTTATTTATCCTGAGGAGCCGAAGGCGACGAAGGATCTCTGTTGGATCAGGAAACCCTTCGCTGCGCTCAGGGTAAATGCGGCCATAAATATGTTAAGATTCATTTGTGGCCGTATTTAAATTATGAATAAAAAGAAAGATAAACGCGATGAATTTTTAGATCTTGTACCCAGGGGCACAAGAAGATTGCTGGATGTAGGATGCGGTTCTGGCGGGCTTTCCGTGAGATTAAAGGAAAAAGGCATAGAGGTGGTAGGTATAGAAAAAAATGAAAATCTATGTTCTCTGGCTAAAAAAAAATTAGATACAGTGATTTCAGGGGATGTGGAAAATTTAAAGTTAGATTATCCGGAAGGGTATTTTGATTGTATTCTTTATGCAGATATCCTTGAACATTTAATAGAACCTTTAAATATTTTGGAAAAGCATAAAGTTTATTTACAAAAGGACGGTTATGTAATAGCAAGCATTCCTAATGTAAGATATTATAAAGTTATCCTGCGCTTGATCCTTTCTGGGGCATGGGATTATAGCGATACTGGAATGCTAGACAGGACTCATGTCAGATTTTTTGGATTAGTAAATATTATAGAACTTTTTGAAAAAGCCGGTTATGAAATAGCGGAGGTTGGAAGAAATGTTATTGCAGCCAGAGGATTCAGGGTGCTAAATTTTATATTTTTTAATAAGTTAAAGGATTTTCTTACATATCAGTATTATATCAAGGCCAGAAAGAATGACAGCCTATTGAAAACTCGTACTGGTGCCAGAAAAATCTATAAGTTTTGATTTCCCGGTTATTATAAAAATTAGGGGTTTACATGGATGTATTTGAGAATTTAAGGCCTGGAGGGTCTGGTATCTTACCTGAGGAAACTAACCCGAAATTTTTCGCAAGGCATTTGAGCGCATATAATTTTGCGGCCCCTTATATCCGGGATAAAGACTTGCTGGAGGTTGGTTTCGGGGATGGGTATGGAGCAAATTTTTTGGCAGGCTATGCCAGGTCTGTAAAGGCGGTGGATATTTTAGATAGGAATGTAGAGTTGGCGAAAAACAAATATAAAAGAGACAATCTGGAGTTTAAAAAAACAGATGATTTCCATTCGCAATTTTCAGATAATACATTTGATGCGGTTGTAAGTTTTCAGGTAATAGAACATATACCGGAGGGCCGCATTATAAAATATTTGAATTCTATAAAAAGGGTTTTAAAAAATGAAGGCATAGCTTTTATATCCACTTTGAATCTGGATAAGAATAAAAAACCCAACAGGCCTTATCCTAAAAACCCTTTTCATATCAAAGAGTTTACATATAAAGAATTCGATCTGTGTATTAAAGAGGTTTTTAATAACTATGAAATAAAAGGCCTTTTCTATACGACAAAACTCAGATTCTATGAAAGGTTGAAGAAAATAGGCATGTTTAAATTTTTTCCTCCAAGGCTAAATCTGGTGGATAGTTATTACAAGAGAATTACAGTAAATGACTTTAAGTGGAAAAAGAGGAATTTACATGCTTGCGTGGATTTCATGGCAGTCTGCATAAAAAAATAAGGACAAGCTTTGAAAAAATATTTCACATTAGATTTTATCTTGCTCGCGGCCCTGGCGGCGTTTGTCACCCTTCAGCCGTACTTTAAGCATGGGATGATAAATTTTTATGAAACAGGGATATACCTGCCTCAGATAAATGAGTTTCTTCATGGCAAGGCGCTATATAAAGATATTTTTGTTCTAAGGGGGCCTTTAGAAATCATTATGCCTGCCTTTATGATGAAGTTTTTCGGGATGCACGCAGGCGTATTGAACGCGTATTTTTATTTTGGGACAGCATTGACTCTTTTTATATATGCGTTGTTTGCACTAAGACTATTCAAAACAAGGGGCTTTGTTTATCTTTTTACTATGGTTTTAATAGCCAGGACTTTTCCGTGGTCCTGTTTTAACGTATGGGGCGGAATAAGGTTTGGGCTTGGTATATTGGGCGTATTGCTGGCTGTAAATTTTCTGAGAAATAAAAAATCTATACAGCTTTTATTTTCCGGAATGTTAACCAGCTTTGCATTTTGGACAAGTTTTGAACTCGGAGTTTTCAGCTTTATTTCTATTATGACCGCGCTTTTTTTATGTGGATATGTAGAAATAAAAGACATACGGGTTGTTTTCAGGTATATTTTAATTTATATCGCAGGAAATATTATCGCATCATTTCCGTTTATTCTTTATTTATTTTTGAATAACGCTTTTTTCTTTTATTTAGATACAGTATACGTAGTTTTGACAAAAACGTCAAAGGTGTTTAATCCTGCGCTTTGTTTTGAAACGCCGATGAATCTGAAAGAATTTGTCGTGGCGCTTTATCCACTGAACCATAATTTTAAATATACCTTACCGTTTTTATTTTATGCTGCGGTGTTCGCTTATCTACTTAGGATATCCGCGAAAAGAAAATTCGACGTTTCGGATATTTCCATATCCGCGATAGCGGTCTATGGGATTTTATTATATATTAGCACTTTCAGAAACGTGGAAGGGCCCCAGTACAGGATGACGCTTCAGCCGCTTTTATTGGTCATGTTTTTTTATCTGGAGCGGTTTTACGCGTGGAATCAAGATTTAAAGCAAAGTATGCATGGATTGAAAAAGGCGCTGATTATTTTTATATTATTTATTATTCCAGTATATGCGCTGAGTTTTTCTGTAAGTAAATACAGCAAGCGGTTTTTTATTTTTAAGGATATAAAAGAGATTGTTCTACGCAACAGGCGCGTTGATATCCCATATACAAATCCTGATCCGACCCCTGTTGAAACAAATCGCGCCAAAGGCATAATTGTGCCGGGCCCTCAGGCCAGAGAAATAGACGGCATAGTAGAATACATAACTGTTCATGCCGGAAAAAGAGACGCTGTTTTTACTTTTCCGGACCTTGGGACTTATAATTTTTTGACCGACAGGCCTTCCGTGGGAAAGTTCTATTGCGCTGAATTATCTTTTATGGATCCGCAATGGTTTGAGGGAATGTTTGTAGAGCTTAAAAATACAAAACCAAGATTTATTATATGCGCTAAAGAATTTACAAGGCTGAAACCGTTTATGCCTGATATCGGAAAATATCTGGACAGGATGACAGCATTTTTGAGAGAAAGTTATAGCGTAAAGATGTCGTTTGAAACAGTGAATATATTTGAAAGGAAAATGTAAAAATGCTCAAAAACGATATCTCTAAAGATTATGACAGGATTTTTTCAACGCATGGCCTGAGGGCAGAAAGCTCCTATTATAAATGGATTATTTCCATACTGGGAGATATGAAAAACAAAGCGCTTTTGGATATAAGCTGTGGAGAGGGAATTTTGCTGGCCGAAGCTGCGAAACGTGGCGCGAAGACATTTGGAGTGGATCTATCATGGGAAGCCCTTAAAAAAACAAAGGTGAATGGCTCTGGCTCTTATCTGGCATTGAGTGACGGGGAAAAAGTATGTCTTAATGCGAAATTTGATTATATAACTTGTCTTGGGAGCCTGGAACATTATAACTATCCTGAAGAAGGCGCCAGGGAAATTGCCAGACTTTTAAAAGAAGACGGCAAGGCATTAATAGTTTTGCCGAATGAATTTTCAATGCATGTTATACTGGATGTTCTTTTTAAAGGCAGGTCAGGGGATGACGGTTTTCAGATAATAGAAAAGCTTGCAAGCTTTGGTCAATGGAAAGAATTTTTGGAATCGAATGGCCTGTCGGTATTAAAGGCATATAAGGTTAACGAAAGGCCTGTATTCTGGAAAGCCGGAAAGATTCGTTCCATCAGCAAATTTTTAAGAAATTTCTGGTTTTGTTATTTAACCCCGTTTTATTTTGCAAGGACTTTTGCTTTTCTTTGCGAAAAAAAATCAGCTGTTGCAGGTGGGCTATGACGAAAAAACTTTCAGTAGTCACAATCGCGAAAAACGAAGAAGCAAATATTGCCGCGTGTATTAATAGCACCAAGTTCTGGGCAGATGAGCATATAGTGGTGGATGATTTTAGTACAGATAAGACTGTGGAGATTTCCAGGGCTAACGGCGCGGCAGTTTTTCAGAGAAAGATGGATGTAGAAGGGATTCACAGGAACTGGGCTTATGCTAAGGCGAGGAATGAATGGGTGCTTAGCCTGGATGCGGATGAGGAGGTTACGCCTGAATTAAAAGAGGAAATAAATAAGGCGATACAGTCAGACAAACATGTCGTTTACAATATCCCGCTTAGGACTTATATAGGCAATTATTGGGTTCGATATGGCGGATGGTATCCTGGAAGAAAGGACAGGCTTTTTAAGAAAGATGAATTCAAGTATGAGGAAGCAGGGGTGCATCCAAGAGTCTTTTATAAAGGCATATGCGGAAGATTAAAAAGTGACATTATCCATAAAGGCTATGAGGATTTTGCAGAGCTTTTCAGGGGGCTTAACGGCCAGACTACGCTTGAGGCGCAGAAATGGTTCAATGAGAACCGGAAAATGGGCGTAGGCCTTATGCTCTGGAAAGCAACTGACAGATTTTTCAGGGCTTATATAGGCAAGAAAGGCTATAAGGATGGCATAATAGGCTTTGTAGTAGCGATAAATGGAGCGTTGTACCAGATATTTAGTTACGCAAAGTATTGGGAATTGAAAAATAAAAGTATCTTGACAAAATAGGTGTAATAATGTACACTTATAGGTGTAAAATAATACACTGCTATAATAAAAGAGGTTTAAAATGGTTTCTACAAGGTCTATCGTTATAAAAGCGCTTTTCGGGTTTTATTTTCTACATCCAGAACGGAGTTTCTATGTTAACGAGATGACAAGGCGCCTCGGTGTAGATAAAAGAAACCTTGTTAAAAAACTTAAAGAACTTGAGAAAGAAAAGATTTTTATAAGTGAAATAAGGGGCAACCAGAGGTATTATTCGTTAAATAAAAAATATCCATTATATAAAGAATATAAGAATATTTTTATGAAAACAGCAGGCATTGAAGAAAAACTTAAATCAACTTTATCTAATGTTGAGGGGGTTAAAGAGGCATATATATATGGTTCTTATGCAAGAGATAATATGGATGCTTTCAGCGACATAGATATTATAATAATTGGTAATCATGATACTATTCTGATTCAGAAAAAGATAAGCAAATTGCAGAAAGAGATGGATAGGGAAATAAATGTGATTAATATAGGCCTGAAAGAGTTTGATGATAAGAAGAAGGGCCATGACCCTTTTATTTCAAATATTTTTAAAAACAAATATATAAAAATAATATGATCAAATTTGAAACAGCTTATTTCAGCAAGTTTAATTTTACAGAAGAGCAAATTACTCAATTCCTGAATAATGCTTTAAAAGATTTAGAAATTGCAAAAGAAAATAACCGCCCAGAGGTGAAATTTGGCTATAGCTATTTTGCATTTATAAAAGGCGGCATAGCTCTTTTGGCTAAAGTTGGAAAGGTTAAAATTAGAAGCATCCCCGGCCATCATGTGAAGATCATAGAAAAAATGAAAGAAATTTTAAAAGATGAAACAGTGGAAATTATAGGTAATGCTATGAGGTCAAAAAGAAATGAAGATTTTTATGGCGGAGGCGTATTGATATCAGAAAAAGAAAGTATAGATTATAATTTATTTGTAGAAAAAGTTTTTGTAACAATAAAGGAAGCCCTAAAGTAGATTATGAAAGCGATTTTTCTGGATAGAGACGGGGTTATAAATAAGGATCCGGGATTCGGGGATTATATTAAATCCTGGGCGGAATTTGAGTTTATGCCGGGCGCGATAGATGCCATAAAACTTCTCAATAGGCATGGCTATGAGATATTTGTAATCTCAAACCAGGCAGGCGTGGCTAAAGGGCTTTATTCGCAGGAGGCGCTTGATGAGATTACCGCGAATATGCTTAGGGAGATAGAGGCAAACGGCGGAAAGATCAGGCAGGTTTCTTATTGTACTCACGCGAGCGATGCGGGATGTGATTGCAGGAAGCCGAATACCGGGCAGATAAAAATGGCGGCCAATGGTTTGGACATAGATTTTAAAAAGGCGTATTTTATAGGAGACTCAAGGCTTGATGTGGGAGCCGGGAAAAATATAGGCTGCAAGACAATTCTTCTCCTTACAGGGAAAGAAACCCCGGAAGACGCAAAGACCTGGCAGCATAGGCCTGATTTTATTATGAATAATCTGATGGAGGCTGTTAGATGGGTATTAAAGGACGAGTAAAGATTTTAGGAGAGCTTTTTAGATTCCTGTGGCAGAGGAAGCTCTGGTGGATGATACCGATACTGGTAGTGCTTTTACTGCTCGGCTTATTGATATTTTTTACCCAGTCATCAGCAGTCGCACCGTTTATCTACACGCTTTTTTAATCTTAACCATGGTCAACCTGTCAGGTTGCCCAGTTGGGTAACCTGACAGGTTGACCAGATATTAATTATGAAAATACTAATTACATACGCATATGCAGGCGTTGGCCATAAAAAAGCAGCCCTCGCAATAGAAAAAGCCTTGGCTGGCTGTAATGGCGTTGAAGTTAAAAATGTAGATATCCTGGATTATTCGAATAGCCTTTTTAAAGTCTCATATCCTGGCGTTTATTTATTTCTTATAAATAAAATGCCTACTTTTTGGGGGTTATTTTACTATTTGCTGGATGCGAGGATAGTAGATTTTTTTATGGCGCCTGTGAGAAAATTTATACATAGGCTGAATTGCAAAAAATTTATAGAATTTGTAAAATCCGAAAACCCTGATGTGGTAGTTTCAACACATTTTATGCCAAGCGAGGTTATTTCCGGCCTTAAAGAAAGAGGTGAATTCAAAGGGAAGCTTATTACCGTAGTAACTGATTTTATAAGCCATTCTTTCTGGATGGCTCGTTCATCAGATTATTTTATAGGAGCTATTCAAAAGACTAAAAATGATCTTTTAAGGCGTGGCGTGAGTTTGGAAAAGATAAAGATTATAGGTATTCCATGCGACCCGATATTTGGCGTTTCAAAAGATAAACAAGCACTTGCGAAACAGCTGGGCATAGAACCTGGATTTTTCAATGTGCTTATTATGAGCGGAGGGTTCGGAACAGGCCCCATAAAAGACATAGCCGGCGAAATAAATAATCTTGAGCCGGAAATAAGAGATAAGATGCAGTTAATTGCTATATGCGGCAAAAATGAGCTTTTATTTCATGAATTAAACAAAATGGCCCAGGGCCTGAAGGTGAAACTAAAGGCCTTTGGCTATATGAATAATGTGGATGAATTTATGGAGATAAGCGATATAATAGTCACGAAGCCCGGTGGCTTGACTATAACAGAAGCGCTTTCAAAGGCATTGCCGATGATTTTAGTCCGGCCAATACTGGGCCAGGAAACAAGGAATTGCAAGATTCTGACTGGATATGGAACTGCGGTAAAGGCGGGTAATGCAAAAAAAGTTTGCAGTTTAATAAAAAAATTCGCAACTTCTCCTGAAAAAATGATCAGCACCAGGACCAGAATAAAACTTCTCCGATATCCGGATGCAGCTAAAAACATAGCAGAATTTGTAACAACCCAAAAAACTTGACATTGTGACAATGTAAGTTTTGTCAAGTTTATATTAGGTTAACCATGAATATCATAAAAATTGTTGGAAAAATTGCGGATAAACTAAAGGTTTCTGCGTATATTGTGGGTGGGCCCGTAAGGGACAAACTGTTGGGTATAGCTAATTATGACCTGGATTTTGTGGTGGAAGGCGATGGGATTAAGTTTGCAGAAATCCTAAATAAAATCTTGAAAGGCAAATTGACAACATACCGTTCATTCGGCACAGCTACCGTTGCGCTTAAAGAAAAAAAGATAGACATTGTTACCGCCCGCAAGGAGACTTACAAATATCCTGCAGCTTATCCTACTATAAAACCAGGCACTATAAAGGATGATCTATTCAGACGGGATTTTACAATAAATGCAATGGCAATCAGCGTTAATAAGAAAAATTTTGGAGAACTCGTGGATTTTTATGGTGGCCAAAAGGATTTAAAAAAAGGTGTAATAAGAATCTTGCATGATAAGAGTTTTATGGATGACCCTACAAGAATTTTCAGGGCTGTGAAATTTTCTGTGCGGTTTGGTTTTAAAATAGAGCCGCATACAAAGAAACTTATTAAAGAAGCTGCGTTGGATGGCCTTTTAGGCGAGGTAAATGCCGGAAGGATCAGAAAAGAGATAGAATTATTTCTAAAAGAAAAAAACCCTAAGAAATGTTTGGGAACATTTAGTAAATTAGCATGATCAAGACCAGGTCTTGAGCACAGTAAATTGTGACCAAGACCTGGTCTTGAATAAGGAGCGGAAATGGGTATACGATCAGAAAGAGTGGAAGGGCAGTTGAAAAAAGAGATTTCAAAGATATTGCAGGAAGACCTGAAGGATCCGCGTATCGGTTTTGTGACTATTACCAGGATTGATCTTACCGGCGACTTGAGGTACGCCAGGATTTATTTCAGCATTATGGGAGATGATGCGGCTAAAGAGGAAGGCCTGAAAGGCATAAAAAGTGCCATAGGCTTTATAAGAAAGCTCATAGCGGAGAGAATGAATCTTCGATATGTACCCGAACTTTATTTTAAATTGGACAATTCGATAGAATACAGCATAAACCTGGAAAAGACCTTTGAAAGGATAAAAAATGAGCGTAAGGACAGTCAAACAGGCGATAAAGAAGTTTAATAAATTTCTTATAACGAGTCACATAAATCCCGAAGGCGATGCAATAGGCAGCCAGGTAGCAATGGCGTGTTTATTAAGAAAGCTCGGGAAAGATTCTGCGGTACTGGATGACAGTCCTGTGCCGAATTTATTGCGGTTTATGAAAGGGACTGAGCATATCTTAAAAGAAATGCCGCATGATTTTAATTATCAGGCAGTAATTATTCTGGATTCTCCTGACCTCGCAAGGATAGGCCGGGTTAATGAATATATCAAAAAAGACGCCGTAATAATAAATATAGACCATCATATCTCAAATATAAATTTTGGAAAATTTAATTGGGTAGAGCCTGATTTTTCAAGTGCGGGAGAAATGGTTTACGACTTATTTAAGGCTTTTAAGGTTAAGATAAGCCTGGACGAAGCGATTGCATTATATGTTTCGATTATGACTGACACGGGTTCTTTCAGGTATTCCAATACCTCTTCAAAAACTCACAGGGTAGTTGCAGAACTCATAGATATAGGCGTGAAGCCATATGAGATGCACACAAAAATTTATGAAACGAGCAGTATCCAGGATACAAGCCTTCTTGGTGAATCGCTTCAGACAATGAAGCTTACGGATGACGGAAAAATTGCCTGGCTATGGGTTACAAAAGAGATGCTGAAAAAAACAAAAGCTTCCCTGGAAGGGACAGAAGGCATTATAAATTTTGCGAGATCAATAGATGGTGTGGAAATAGCTATTTTATTCAGGGAAACAGGGACTGAGGGTAAGATGAAGGTGAGTTTTCGCTCTAAAGGGAAAGTGGATGTAAATAAGCTGGCAATGGCGTTTAACGGCGGAGGGCATCCTACCGCAAGTGGGTGCACCGTTCTAGGTAAAATTGAAGAAGTAGAAAAAAAGGTCCTGGATAAAGCCGGAGAAATGCTAAAGTAATGGACGGAATTTTAGTTGTAAATAAACCTTCAGGTATTACCTCCCACGATGTTGTAGATTTTATAAGGCGGAAATTCAATATAAAACGCGTCGGTCACGCAGGCACTTTGGACCCGATGGCTACAGGCGTGCTTGTAATGCTTTTGGGCAAGGCCACGGCATTATCAAATACTTTTACGAACGATGACAAAGAATATATAGCAAAAGTTTTTTTCGGGAAAAGCACGGATACCCAGGATGCTCAAGGCAAGGTGATTGAAGAAAAAAATATCGATAGCCTTGATATAAAAGATATAAAAAAAGCACTTGAAAATTTTAAAGGCGAGATAGAGCAGATTCCGCCCATGGTATCTGCTATAAAATATAAAGGTAAAAAACTTTATCAACTGGCCAGATCCGGTAAAACTGTCGTAAGGGAGCCCCGTAAAATAAACATAAGCAGCATCGAAATACTGGATTTTAAATTTCCAGAGCTTACTTTTAAAGTCAAATGTTCCAAAGGTACTTATGTGAGAACTATATGCGAGGATATTGGAAAAGTTCTTCGGGTACCCAGCCATATGTCCAGCTTGGTGAGAAGCGCTTCAGGGGATTTTTTATTAAAAGATTCAAAGAGTTTGGACGAAATATATGAAAAAGATATTATACCCTACAGTAGCTACGATCGGCATATTTGATGGAGTCCACAAAGGCCATCAGGTGATTTTGCGAAAGGTCATGGAAGAGGCAAAAAAACTGCGCCTTAAAAGCGTAGCTGTCACATTTGACCCACATCCTGTAAAAGTCCTTTATCCTGGCGCGAAAATCCCGTTTCTTATTTCCCTGGAACACAGAATAAAATTGATAAAGAACCTGGGCATAGATAATTGCATGGTAATAAAATTTACAAAAGAATTTGCAAAGCTTAGCCCGGAAGAATTTATCAGATATATTCTGGCGGATAAATTAAATATCAAAGTGTTGGTAACAGGCGAGAATTTTTTATTTGGATTTAAAGAAAAAGGCGATGCGAAGTTGCTCAAAAGATTAAGCAAAATTTACAATTTTAAATTTTACAGCGTCTCACCTCTTAAAGTAAGAGGGGAGTATGTTTCCAGCACCAGGATTCGCAAAGCAATTGAAAAAGGCAACCTGAAACTTGCTTCACAATTGCTAGGCAGGCCTGTGACTGTACTAGGCACAGTCGTAAAGGGAAAATCTCTTGGAAGGAAAATAGGATTTCCAACTGCTAACATAAATCCGCATCATGAGTCAATTCCTCCGAGCGGAGTTTATAGCGTTGACGTAGTGCTAGAGGAAAAATTTTATCGCGGTATATTAAATATAAATACTCATAAGATAATAGAAGTTCATATATTTAATTTTAATAGAAATATCTATGGCAAAGATATAGAAGTTATATTTAAGCAAAAGATAAGAGACGAAAAAAAGTTCAATTCCCTCCAAGCTCTCAAGCGTCAAATCCAACTCGACATCCAATAAACTTGACAAAACTGACATTGTTAGATTGTCAAGATTATCTTGGGTAGGCATAAACTTGACAAAACTGACATTGTCACAATGTCAAGTTTAGCCTGTTAAGATTACTACGGTTAGCGTCGGATAGTTGTGTAAGGCACTGCATGTGGTATTATCCCAAAAAAGTTTAAATTTTTGCTTGACACTAAACCTATATTAGGGTAAACTTTGTATACAAGTGGGGCAAAGTGGAGGAAAGTGGAGTAAAGCGTAAACCTTCCTTTGTTAGAGGCGGAGAAAATAATGTTTTACGGAGAATTTAAACATACGCTGGATAGGAAGCAACGCATGATAATTCCCGCTAAATTCAGGGAAGCGCTTAAGGAGCATTATGTCGAGAGATTTTTTATTACCCGCGGCCTGGACAAATGCCTTTTTATGTTTGCTGAGGAGGAATGGAAAGTCCAGGAGCAAAAATTCAAATCAATGTCTTTTACAAAAGCGGAATCCAGAAAATTCAATAGGCTTTATTTTTCAGGCGCATGCGAGATGATCCCGGATAAACAGGGCAGGATACTTATTCCGAATTATCTCAGGGATTACGCAGAAATCAAAAAGGAGGTGTATAGTATCGGCGTATCAAATCGTATCGAGATATGGAGCGACAGGCTTTGGGAGGAATATTATTCCAAATCCAAAGATACTTTCGAGGACGTGGCCGAGAAATTAATTGAAGGGGAGTAGATATGGCCCCTCGCCGCATATAAGCAGGCATAAGGGCGGCTCGGGGTCAAATTTGCTTCGCAAATTTGGGAGGTTTTATGTTACGCAATCATAATTCTAACGATATTGTAAAATGCAGGGCTTGTGAAACAAATTTTTTTGATATACCGGTTGAATGCATACGCAAAACCCGAGCTTTGAATATTGACCCGAAACACCTTGCTACGAGCGAGGAGATTTACAGGATATTGAGAAGCAACAATGGAAAAAAGCTATTCGCATAATCCGGTATTAGCGAAGGAGATAATTGATTTTTTAAGCCTTGTCCCGGGCCAGATAATAGTGGATGCAACAATGGGCGGTGCAGGGCATAGCGAGCAAATCCTACAGAAGATTACCCCAGGCGGCATGTTGATAGGAATCGATAGAGATGAAGAGACATTGAGACTGGCATCTGAAAGGTTGAGGCCTTTCGAAGGGTCATTTAAATTGATAAACAAAAATTTTAAGTATCTAAAAGAAATACTTAAAGACATAGGGGTTGGGAAAGTAAATGGAATTATATTTGATTTGGGCATATCTAGTATCCAGATGGAATCATGGCAGCGAGGATTCAGTATAAAAAATGACGGGCCTTTGGATATGCGTATGGATCGCAGCCAGGGCGTTACTGCAAAAAGCCTGGTAAACCGTCTCAGGGAAACGGAACTCTCTGAAATTATAAGAGATTATGGAGAAGAGAGATTCCACAGAAGGATAGCGAAAAAAATCGTTGAAGAAAGAAAGTGTAAAGAAATTTCTACAACAGCTGAATTAAGCGAAGTAGTTTTACGAAGCCTTCCTTACAGCCACAATAAATACAAAATACACCCTGCTACCCGGACTTTCCAGGCCATTCGCATAAAGGTTAACGATGAACTGGGTTCGATCAGGGAAGCGCTTGAGGCGTTACCTGATTCTCTTGAAAAAGGTGCCAGGGCTTGCGTCATATCATTCCATTCATTGGAAGACAGAATAGCTAAAAATACTTTCAAGGAGTTCAAGGCCCAGGGCCTTTTTGATATCCTTACCAAAAAACCTATCATGGCGGATGGAGACGAGGTAATTGCCAACCCGCGTTCAAGAAGTGCCAAGCTTCGAGTAGGAGAAAGGCTGTAAAATGGAAAAAAACCCAGGCAACTGCTGCTCTAAAGCCCTAGCAACTATAATTATGATGACTTTTGCGGCAGTGATATATGTAAACCAGCAGGCTCTTGTATACCAGATGGGCCTGAAAGTAAAACAGAACAATGATGTTTACACAAAGCTGGTTGACCACAACAAGATCTTGGTATATAATGTTTTAAATTTGAGGTCACCTGTCTCTCTTGAAAGAAAACTCTTAGCAAAGGAAGTAGAGTTATCTATGCCTTCCAAATGGCAGGTGGTAAAGATTGATCATTCCCCTAAAAAGATTGTTTTAAACAGTAAAAATTTAGCAAAAAAAGGCCCTTTAACCAGTCTGTTTGCAAGCGGCCGATAAAGAATAGGTAATAATCGTGTATAAAGGAACTCCTTCCCGCATAAGGAAAGTTCTATATGCTTTAATCATAGCATTTGCGCTCCTAGGTATCAGGCTAGTGTTTGTCCAGTTAGGCGCATCAAAATCTTTGTCAGATATTGCTTCAAGCCAATATAAACTTTCAGTGTCGCTTCTGCCTAAGCGCGGCGTAATCTATGACAGGAACCTGAAAGAACTCGCCATATCCATAAACCTGAATTCAATATTTGCCGAACCTTTTAAGATAAAGAATAAGTCCATAACCAGCCAGAAGCTTGCCGGTGTTCTTGGCATAAGCAGAGATGAAATATATAAAAAACTTAACCAGGAAAAAGGGTTTGTGTGGCTTACCAGGAAAGTTTCTCCTGACGCTGCAAGGAACGTCAGAGCCCTTGATATTAAAGGCATAGATTATATCAAAGAGCCTCAGAGGGTTTATCCCAACGGAGTAGTTGCGAGCCATATCCTTGGCTTTACAGATACGGATATTAATGGCCTTGAAGGCATGGAGCTGAGATTTGATAAATATTTAAAAGGTGTTATGGGCTACAGGTATGCAACAAGAGACGCCAAGCAGCGCGAGGTTCCAGGATATGATTACAGGGAAATACTTCCCATAGACGGCGATAATATAGTCCTTACCATAGACAGCGTAATCCAATCGTTTGCGGAAAGGGAGCTGGAAGACGGTTACAAAAAATATCACGCCAAGGGCGCATGTATCATTGTGATGGATCCTTTTACAGGAGACATACTCGCGCTTAGCAACAGGCCCAGCTTTAATCCAAACAATGCCAAGGCTTCTCCGCCTGATTTTAGAAGGAACAGGGCCATATGCGATTTTTTTGAGCCTGGTTCAAGTTTTAAAATAGTCGCTGCCTCTGGCCTCCTGGAGGAAAAGGCAGTCCGACCCAGCGAAAAGTTTTTTTGTGAAAACGGCGAGTATAAATGGTGCGGCCACACATATCACGACCATACGCCTCATGGCTGGCTGGAATTCAGGGATGTGATTAAATTTTCTTCAAATATCGGCACCATGAAAGCGGCCCAGCGGCTGGGTTCGGAAAAGCTATATAAATATATAAAAAAATTTGGATTCGGAACAAAGACAGGAATAGAGCTTTCTGGCGAAGTAACTGGAATTACGACTCACCCAAGCACATGGTCAAAACTTTCTCTCTGCAGTATTTCAATGGGCCAGGAAGTGACTGTGACAGCGCTTCAGCTTGCCAGAGCAATAGCAGTTTTGGCAAACGGAGGGAATCTTGTAAAGCCCAGGATTGTTGATAGGATAGAAGACCGCACAGGCCATATTATACAGAAATTTGAATCAAAGAAGCCTCAGAGGGTTATTTCAGAAGAGACTTCTAAAGAAATGAGGGGTATCCTGAGAGGCGTTGTAGATGACGGCACAGCAACACTTGCAGAGGTGGAAGGATATTTTCCTGCAGGCAAAACCGGTACTGCCCAGAAAGTAGAATCTAACGGCACTTATTCTCACCGCAAATTTACAGCCTCGTTTATAGGCTTTGTGCCGTACGATGATCCAAAATTTGTCATAGTCGTAATAATGGACGAGCCCCGGCCGTTTTATTACGGAGGTGTAGTCTGCACCCCTGTATTTAAAAAAGTAGCAGGCGAGCTCATGAAATATTCTAAAATCTACCCTAAACTTGACAAAGTGACAATGTCAGTTTTGTCAAGTTCTTCGAAAGGCAAACGTGAAGTTAAAAAAAATAGTAGATAATTTAAGCGGCGCGGTTAAGGTTGCAGGCAGGGTTAATATTGAGATAAGCGGTATTGCCTGCGATTCAAAGACGGTCAAGCCAGGCTATTTATTTGTTGCTTTAAAAGGGGCGAAGGTAAACGGCGCGGATTTTATTGACGAGGCGATAGATAGGGGCGCTCATGCGATTCTGCTTGATGGCGATAACGGCACAGGCGTATTTAAAAGAGGCAATACCTTTATATATGTGAAAGATGCAAAGCTCGGCCTTGCTCAGGCATCCCAGGTTTATTTTGGAGGAATATCCAGCAAAATGCATCTTGTAGGTGTTACAGGTACTAACGGCAAGACCACGATTACGTATCTTATGGAAAGCATGTTTAAATCCAAGAATGACGCCACCGGCGTTATCGGTACTGTAAATTACAGATTTGGCAATCGTTCTATACCTGCTGTCAATACGACTCCTGGCATCCTAGACCTCTATTCTCTTCTGGCAAGCATGAAAAAAGAAAAGATAAATTATTGTGTAATGGAAATATCTTCGCATTCCTTGGAACAGGGAAGAGTGGAGACCTTGCAATTTGACGCGGCTATTTTTACAAATCTTACGAGAGAACATCTGGATTTTCACAAGGATATGGATAATTATTTGAAAGCAAAACTTAAATTGTTTG